>Ga0136643_10001881_pt1 | contig 26438 bp, 10 predicted proteins | sample TergutLab28metaG_FD_96883 | JGI IMG/M metagenome (GOLD analysis project Ga0136643, IMG submission 96883) | Labiotermes labralis P1 segment gut microbial communities from Petit-Saut dam, French Guiana - Lab288 P1 (version 3) (version 3) | ecosystem: Host-associated > Arthropoda: Insects >... | reverse complement strand
GCTTGTGAGTACGGTAATGAACCTTCGGGTTCCATGAAATGCGGGGAATTTCTTGACTAGCTGCAAACCAGTTAGCTTCTCAAGAAGGACTCGGCACCATGGAGTAAGTAAGTAAGTAAGTGTGTGTGTGTGTGTGTGTGTGTTACATTCATGTGGCTGAGTGAAGGGTTCACTTTCGGGCACTGACAACAAGGTAATAAAAGTTCAGTTTGTACAAAAGAAAAAAAATCCTTGATTATCTGGGCTACTACCAACTGCCCCGTTCAGTGCAAATTAATTTCTGGACTACAGACATTTCCAACATAATAACGCGTACTGAACCCTGACACTGCGCTTTATTCGCGTATTCTGCATATCATGTAGTGGTCTACCTGATACCGTTCCCTTCCTAGAGTAAACTGATTTTTACATCCCGCTGCGTATGCGTGCATTGGAACAAAATAATACACAAACTGTCATTCACACTAGAACTTTACCGTTAATAGTCACTCAGTGCAAAATATTTCGGCCTTAATAACGGCCAACCTGATGATAGCCGTAAATAAGGCCGAAACGTGTCACACCAAGTGACGATTAACTATAAAAATTTGAGTTGTGAACGACGGTTTGCGTACTGCATTGTTTCATTTTCTTTCTAGATTTTTTTGTGTGTTTAAACATCCGAACAACCGACAGATACATATTACTAACTTTTCCTGCTGTCCATTGTTTGGTATCAGGAAGACTCAGGCAAGCGTTGGTTTCCCCAGGCAGGTGGTCGGTTTACACGCGCAGTAAGTACATCTGTAATGTATGGATGGTCCATGATGGACACTCTGCTTTCCGAACCTCTGAGCCCTCTCCCCTGCGCTTTAGGCTACGCACCACTCATCTGCTGGATACAAGCAAGACAGACCTAAGTTTCACACAAGTAATTTATACTGTACCTACATGTAAATGAAACACGTGCGAAGAGTTGTAAATAAATGGCAGAACCGTAAAATTAAAAAATCTCTTTAAAGTTTCATATTGGCTATAGAAAATTAATTATTTAAAGACTATGTTCCATTTCTATCTTGGTTTGTAATAAAGGCTGAAACTGATAGTGGCAATGACTATGAAATTGAGTTATGAATAAGATACATTTTTCAGCGAACGCGTCACTTCCATTTTATACAGTTAACCTAACTCTGTTGACTATTAAAAAATTGAATATATTTACGTGTATTATAACCGGTAGCGACAAAAGAGAAGGTTTTATTTTTCCAGAATGATGACGATAGGATGACAGGTATGGATGTTCATGATAGCGAAGAACCGTAGTATATGCGACATGCGAACTGTTGACTCCAACCTGTTATTCTCGGCAGTTTGTCAAACGGAAGAAAGTAAATCGGCCTTTTCGATAAGATCGATTATTCAGAGTGAGGCTTTCGCGAACTCGATCTTATAAAATTGTGGCTCAGGATACAGCCGAGTGTCAGAAAGTTTTGAAGTCCGTAATGAAAGGTACATTTCCATGGAAGACCAGGAAGACAACTGACCACGTCAGCAACTTAAAGTTCTGGAGAAAGGTACATAATAACCTACTATTTTATCACCACCACACTAGAAGGGATAAAATTTCAGTTTGTTCGCAACGAATTTCCAAATAAATCTGTAACATTTAGTTGCCTTCTAATTTTGCAAGTCTACTTACAACTTGTATTTCTTAGCCGAACTCCTTTTTTTAACGACCTGGAAGTAGGAAATATCTTACTACCCATTATTTTACCCTGCCCCAAGTATTTAATATTTTATTTTGCAGAAAGTATCCGCAATTTTTGCTCTTCATTCAGAGTAAAATATCGTTAGTCACAAACGTGCACCCACCATACGTCTTTGTCCATGAGAAGGGGGCTTAGAACTAGATCCAAATGAGACTTTTTTTCTGGAGGGGCGGGGGGTAAGAAAATATTATTTGGGCTCCGTAATATAATTTCAGCACTAATGTTTGTAACATTGTCACATAACTGACAGAAATAAGAATAAAAACACGTAAGACTATTAAAACAAAAAGACTTTTTTGTTTCTATCTAGTGTCCTTGTGCTAGGGGATGGGGCTGAAGTCCAATCGACGGTCCTCTGATTGCAAGAGCTCTGAAATGGAAACTAACAGCAATAGACAGCATTTCCTGAATGTACTGCTGTGCAGACTTTATGGCGATTTCATTTATATTTTCTAGTGTTGTGTCCAAAATTTTAAGCAGTAAGCACCAACACTTGTTCCTAATAACAATACCTTCTGTCTCTGACCTTTACAGATGTTAGAAAAAGTAACTGATTACAGAATACGCAACCTTTATATTTTGAACTCAGGATATCCCAAACGTTTTTTCCGAAATCGGGTGACTGTAACACATTTGACACAATTTACGTACATGTTTCTGGTTGTAATGGGATAGTAAGGTGACTCAGAGAGGAGCTGTGTGTGATCCACCCTTGCTCTGAAGCATGCATTTGTTGCACAGTGCTACATATAGTACCCTTACATTAACGGTGCAGTTTAAATTATGGACGCCCCCAACTCCACACATCAATGGATACAGGAACGGGCGGGCGGGCGGACCACAAAGCCTTCAATACACAGTGCATGACGATGATGATTATGATAATAATGGTGGCTTACTGCCACTGTGGCAGTAAGCCATGTATCTGCCACTCGCTACTGGCCGTATTTCGGTGAAGGTGCCCAACAACAGGAGTCTAGTTTTCAGTGAAGGATAAACTTTCCTGGAAACTCACGACAACATGCTTTAAATGTACGAAAAATGTTCTTAAATAACTCAACACAAACGGATGAATCCAGTTTATACTCTCACACCAAATCTCTCAAAGATCCTTCTTAATATCGTACTATTTACGCTAGTCTCCCAAGAGATCTTCTGGTTTCGCTAATAAAATGGTTCACTCATTTATTATCTGTCCTGTGTCTGCCACAGTTGAACATTCTTTCGCTGTTTAGTTATGTCATTCCAAAGAAACCTTCTAAGTTCGAATTACTTTGTGATATTTCGTAGCGGGGAATTTATTTTACGCTGAGGATTCTTAGTTCCTGCCCAATCACCACGCTCGAGGACCTCCCATTGTCACGTATCCACTCTTGTTTTTAAATATTTCTACAGCCTCCGCCCAAATTTGAATTTCATCTTTGTCATCTGAAACCTGAGGGCGCGACGTAAAATTATGACAATTTAACTGCTTGAAATGGAAGAGAGTTTTTGTTTATTTAACTACTAATAAGATTTCAGCTTCTTACAATGGTTTTGATGAAGATTCGAGTCTTGTGAGCTGTTAAACTGTGTCAACTGGTTAATAAATGAAGACATGAAGGAGAGTGGAAGTATAACTTAATATGTGCTATCATTAACGGTATTAGATGGAGACTAATAGCTTCACGCCCCGGCCTCTTTATTTACAATCAAATAGCCAGCAACATTTAGTGAATAGAACCACTTCTGAGCTCCAGGACATGTCTAAGCTTTTTAGAGTAAAGAAAAATATCCTGCACGTGCCAGGCATCGAATAGGATTCCTTGTTTATTTATCCCGTAGTCTAATCACTATACTTCCTAAGCTATCCCGGCTCCCAGCCCCGAACTAAAGTTTGTTAACTTCGAGTTGTTACCTTCTGGAAAGTGTGGACATGCAGGCAGGCAAACTCGCTGCGCCATAAACAGAAGTTATGAAGCGACTGGGCAAAAACAAACCTCGAAATGCGCAATGCACGGGGGTAACATTCTCCTTAGGTATTCTTTACGACTGTTGGTATCTGATTGGACTTATTTTCATGCATCCCGGGTATAAAATCACACAGATTTCTTCACACTACAGAAACCGTAAACTGGGTGAAGTTAAAAATGATTTTCACTTGTACCTAAGTCTCTTATATTTAGCATTTAATAAAAGCGTTAAATAACGGTATTATGTAGGAATTTGATCTGTGTCACATTGCACATAACAATGCAGTGACGTTTTTGAATGTGTATTTCCTTAAATATGTAATATACACGGAATGTGTCTTCCTTCCTAGGACAAGCATTTACGTATTAGAGCCTACCTTGCAGCACCTCTGCCTGAGCAGCTGAGAGCTGCCACTCCCCTTACTGCGAATAAAGGTGGCCCTTTCGTTAAGCTAATCAGCCACTTCTATTAGTGCCGATGTTAATAAAGAGTACAGTTTTTTCACTAACCCGAACAATTTGGCCGTGGTAACGCTTTACTTGTAATCGGGCGGTGTCCTGTTCGACTCTCAGTCAGTACACTTACAATTCTGAGAGTTATTTTGTGGTTATGATCATTCTTTTCAAGTAGATGCGTGTATATTACCTTAACAAATATATCATAACGATATGAACGGATTTAAGGTTATATTATTTTAAATTAGGCGACGACCGATTTCCTCTATATTCTTTCCAATTTATCATTCAACATTATCCGATGATTCAACGGTATACAGTTTGCGTCTTTAAATACATGACAAATCCTCACTCGGCCTGTACGCCCTAATTTCACGCTTGTACACAGGAGGTCGAGGAATCCCAGTTCCATCGATTCAGGGTTTTTAGACGTTCTAATCTTTCTAACTAGACGAGTGCCTATACAGTGCTTTTAAATAAGCTTCTCTTGCTTTTATCTGAATCTTTAATTTCTTTTTCTCATTATCTCTCCATCCCATTAAACGCTATACACAGGTCGGATATTTTTCACTGCACTTGTTTATGACATCGAATATTGGGATGACTGTGGCTGATGTATGAGGAATGAAAGGGCCCTCACTTGTCTGAAGTCTGTATCTGAGCCTGCACGATAAGCTGCAGTCAGAAATACTGAACCTCCACAATGCGGCACCTCTCTTACAAATAATAGTAATGTACTGTGGAAAAACGAGTGACTGTACTGCACTGCATGGAGTTAGAACCGTCTGCTTGCGGGCGACCCGCTTATTGTCGCTTCTCTTTGTACAAAGCTCATGGATGCCGCATCATTAGGGGTACAGAACAGCATCATGCCGTCTCTCTCTCTCGCACTCGGAGCCCGTGTTTCCAGTGGACACCGCAGCTGAAGCCTTTGTCAGGACCGGGCATTTCAGAGATGATTGCAAAGCAATTGATTGATTAGTCGGTTGTTGATTTAACACCGTTCTGTTTTCTCTGAGCAGCTCGGAGATGAAAGATGTTAAAGCGGTGAAAATATTGCTTTACCTTAGTCATCATGGACTGATCTAATATGCGAGTATTTTTGTTCATCTACTGATGGTAGACTGAGAGACGAGAGGAAAAAAATGAGTAAGTCAAGTGATTAAATCTGTCATCGTGGTAGGGATGGAAATACGTGTAGGTACGTAACATGGGTGAGATGTTAACAAGGCCGGGACAAATATTAAAATGGGTGTTGATGCTTAAAATAATGTCAGGTTTAACATAAGTAAAGTAACTGTACAGATAAAGTTCACTCTAGAATAGGCCATGGAGGCCCAGAGGGAGAGCAACGTATAACGCTACGCTTTCTTTAAATTCCGCGCTAGATGGAAGTGATTGGTCAACGCCACACCACGCCAGCTTTAAGCCCGGGAAAGAGACCCGGTTCCCGCTGTACAGGAGGCTGAGTGGGCCCCAAGGCCCGTCTAGATGGGTGCGGAAAATCTCGCTCCCACCGCTATTCGATCCCCGGTCCGTCCAACCCGTAGCGAGTCTCTACACCGACTGCGCTATACCTTATACTGATAATATATTAAAAATTAAAAAATTAGGACAAATCTAAGTCCAGGAAATCGGAGTCATTACGTTCGTTAATCAAACCTTGAGAAAATTTGAAGCTGTGATACTAACAACCCTACCCTGTTCCCGAAAACTAGAAAGGAAATAGGATCTACTGCTTCCTCCAGAAATAAGGCCGGCTTTCCACGTCCGAACAGCCTACGAATAACACAGAAACTCATGTTGTTTTAATATCCTCTAAAGAAACTCTATTCCCAGCACTGCCAGTTCATAGCAAGTTCTGTTAGGTAAACAAATTCCGAAACCTCCTGTTTATCTAATTCCATCTTCTCTCCGTTCCGTTCTCGTCATCTCTCGCCCTGAAGCTTCTTCCTCCTTTTTTATCTTCTTCGTTACTTCCTCGTCTACCAGCCATCATTTTACTTCCTTTTTATTTCCCACCCCCTCTTCTCAACCCCCCTACTACTTCCCCCTTTCATCCATTCCTCTTTCCACCATGATGTGCCGTGTGGAGGATCCCCTGGAGATTCCAGAACCTTGTAGAGGACGGTCTAAGTTGAATCCCACCCCCAACCCATTCCCCTTCCTATCATCCTCACCCCATCCAACCTGTCCCAACAACCCTCACACTACTTTCTGCTACTCGACGAGAAACTCCTCAAGATCTTGCTCAGACTTTCCACATCTTCTTTACAGTCAGCACTGCTCTACTAAATTCTGGTTGGTCATTTGGAAAATAGATCTCCCTCCACCTTTCTTGATTCCCCAGGGGATGATAGAAGATGCTGGTACTTATTTATTTCTGTATACAAGTTACAGAGAGTTCTGCTCACCAATCCTTACACCTCGATTCAGATATTTTGTTATACAATATAACCTGATTTCCTAACACAAAGCGATAACTCATCGCTTTGATTCACGAATTTGTCAGCGTTGATTCCATTGTCGTTCCCTCCTGCAACTGGCCTCATATGATGATGTTCGTTCTATAGGTTTTTTGATTTGTAACCAATAAGTAACTGCTGCTGAACAGAAATAACTGACTTCGTTGACTAATTAAATCCACGAGGTTAAGTTATCTTCAGAAACTGATAATCAGGTGGTTAAACAATTCCGACCTTGAAATTGCATTAGTACGAATGATCACAAAACCCTGAAAAAACTGAATTAATCCTATAAACTGAAGTCCCCTTTCTTTAGATTCATTTTAATAGTATCTTTCCATCTACGACTAATTTTTTTTTTCCTGGCGTTAGACGAAAGTGTCATCTGTTCCTGATTTTCTGCCAATTCGGGTAAAATGCGACAATTATTCGAGTGAGTAAGGATCCGTTTCAGGCAATTTTATTCACTAAGGTAAAGAAGTAGTGGTACTGCTGAGGCAGCACAGGAAAATTTCTGTTGGAGTGTTTGTGTGTTAGGCATTAACGTTCTGCATATTCACGCTTGAGCTATGAGGTAAATATTCGTTTGTGATTACGTATGGTTCTCAACTATTTAAATCTTTTGCGATACAAACTCCAGCGTTTACGAGCACGTCTGAACAAAAATAACCAATTGCTACATAGCACCTACCGTCTTCTAGAGGTTAACCACGGTGAACAATTTTCTTCTGAGTGTCTAGAGATGTAAGCTGGTTTCGATGTTTTTACTTAGAAAGTATCCGCTCTCTACTGTGGAGTTATCATCCACACAGTTCTTTATCCCCTGACCTCCAAACATGTCACATTCGCAATATCCTTATTCTTCATTTTTCTTGCATTAGAAATCTAGCTTACATGTATATTATTCAGCGCAATAAAATATGTTTTATTTTTATTGAAAGTTTGTGGGCCATAGTTTTTCAAAGCAAATGATGTTAAACACTAACCTGACAAATCGGTCAAAATGGCAGAAAAGTAGGCACATAAACTTTTAAAACACGGAATTTAACTATGATAATTACCGACAGTCAAGTCTAAGGAGTAAAATGTGACTCATCAGGGTTCACCACATTCTTCTGGAATATGAACGATTTGTACTGCAAGCACAGAATTCCTCCTCGTGCTATTTCAAATATGGATGAAACTGATCACTCAGCATTTCAAACAAGGTCCCTAGAATTGATACTCTAAAAGAGAGAAATACAATTGCAAGGCTTTGCGCACGATGTGCTTCTACTCAGCACGTTGAAAATCCTCTAACACAGGACCGTTACTTTTATTATGTTTGCGTCATATATTCATGACATTCGGGAAAAGACAATGACTGACATAAAGTATCCTGTGTTCCTTGGTTTAATACTTACTTTGCTTATTTATATTTAAAAGACACAAATTTCTCTTAATTTCACGCGACAACTTTTCCATCGTATTCCAGTCAAAAAATAAATCCCTTTAACCACTTAAGACAGCATTATCTAATTACGTGAACAAAAGTGACAGAAGCTGGAAGAAGCATAAATCAGTATCACTTTTGCGTGTTGTTTCACGAAGGTTATGATGGATATTTTTGTGCCGGTTTCTGATGATAGTAAATGTACATCACATTTGGAATTGTTCGAAGTGTTGCTTAAATACGTCGTCCCATTTTTAATATAAAAATTAACTTCCATTCTAATCACGGGACTTTTGACAAATTCCAAAGATTGAGTACCTTAACAAAGATGTTTGACACTAGAGAAAACAACACAGCCTTTAGGTCATGTGGCATGTAGCCTGTTAATTCACACGTCTTAACAATCAGGTTATTAAATATTATTTTTATGAATACCTACAAGGTGCGCGTGAAAATCAGAAGGCCAAAAAGAACATGGTTGAAACTTCAAGTTATGCTGACAGATGCCACTCTCCTCAGTCCACTGGTTTTAATATTATTTTCTTATGAGAAAATCTAGCTGCAATAATTAGTCAGGAATCGCAGACGAGAAGAAATTCGGGCATCATCAGAAGATAACCTCTAAGTTTTTAACTCGGCCACTGAAAAGAAACAAGTTAAGAAAAGCTCTGAAGTATATCCATATGAAAACTAAGTTGGCTTGAAAGAGGTGAGAGGATAGGTAAGAAGAGTAGGAGTTAATTACGAAATAAAACTCCGTAAAGGTATGTTAAAACACAAAATCAGAGTAGACCACGAAGTTCACAGGAATTAAGCTGCCCTAGGCGTGTGATATTTATCAACACTCACTTGACAATTACTGGATTATGTACGTATAGGCCAATACTACAAGAAACCCCACGTAAACTTGCAATTTACCTCTTTAAAACCCAGTAGTAATTTACGTATAGTACCTCCTACTGTAACGTTAAGAAATTAGAAGACTGTTTACCTTAATGGCAGGAAAGCGTCAACTAATTTTCTACAATAAAATGAGGGTAACACAGAATCCTTATTTGACTTGCAGTCCTTAAAATTACTGTCATCAGCATCCCCATATATCTTCTGTAATTTTTGAGGGCACGGTCCCAGTCTCAAATTTGGACCTTGAGCGGTTACGAAAGTTCCAACCGGTCCTGAATCTCAACACACCTATGCGTATGTAGATGACTGTAAGGCTGTGTCTTTTGGTTTTCATGCTGCAAACAAAACTTTTTATACTTTAAAAGTTTTTGTGGGAGGAAAATAAAGTTACTTACCAGTGCAATTGTATTAAAAATAAGACGGAAAACTTTTTATGTAATTTTTATGAAAAAGTGTAAAACGTACTTCTACCTAAGAGTGCTGAAATTATTTCTTCAGGGTACAAGTACTATATGAGTAAATTAGAACTCGCGTTTATTTATTTGCAAGCAGGCTTACTATCAAAAACAAAAGTGACTGTTACAAACGTGTGAATTTAGTGCTGTATGCACAGTGAGTACTGCCAAATAGACTCCTATCTATAACAGCTAGCTGAAGATATGCAGTGCCTAGGGTCGCATTCAGTTCAGTAACTTCGTTCAGATGGATTATTTTCCTGAGAGAACATTACACATATTCATAATGTATTTTAATAAAACAAAGAAAATTGCACAATTTATTATTCATTACCTCTCTGATAGTATGCCCTTTTTATGTTTCTTGTGATGTAGGTGTGTTCTCTTGTTAAAGTTATGATAAAAAATTCATGTATGAATCAGCTTACTTTTTTGTTCTGTTTTATGCATAACCTTATGAAAATGTGCATAATATTGCGAAAACTTTTGAGGTGTTTATTCCTGGAGACATGGATTACCTATCTAATCCATTTCGTAAAAATGTGCCAAAAATAATGACACTGTAGTCTATGTCGTGAACTACATTTTATATAATTTATCCAGTTATTAACAGTATTTTTATTGTACGTGATATATATATATATATATATATATATATAAATACGCTGGTAAATTTATGCATGTAATTACCCTTATACTTATTCATTCTTCATCTGTGCATTGAATTTTATGTTGCCCGCATGCAGACCAAATTTTGCCGAAGTTGGCCGCACAACGTAAAAATTTACGCAGGCCTGCTCTATATGATTTCATCTAAATATTTTTTAATACCCTTGTTTTATATTCTATATGTTTGGTGAAAGAAAGTGTGATCTTCCGTCAAGAAACTTATTTTGTTATACAATAATGTATATGTGAAATTTTTCCCTACCCAAAGAACGTAATAATATTATAATATACGTATAACATAATAATAATAATAATAATAATAATAATTTACATTATACATTATTACTTCTTTTTCGGTGTAATATTAGAGCATCTTAATAGATAGGCTGCAATGAGGAGGCCTCCTCTACAATATTTTTTTCCTTTTGTACTTGTATTTTGTCTCTGCCTGATGACAGTCGAAGTGACTTACCGAAACATGTAGCGAAATGGAATAAATCTGAACGTGCAAGGGTTAGAGTGCTGTGTTTTGCGTGCATTGGTACTCTCCCGAAAAGTTGGTACTTACAAACAAATGTCCAATGCTTTACGTCTCGGAAGACTAGCATTTTCAAGATAAAAGAATTTCGACTGAATATTATGACACGAAGCTGTCTTTTTGCACTTCTGTGCCCTGAATGCAGGATTTGGGTGGTGCTGTGTAGCGCATATCGGCCACGTATTGCAGTCCAAATAAATTAATTTGGATCTCGTGAGGGATGAGATGCGAGAAATAACACTGCAAACTGTGTTATTAATATTTCAGTTTTGTTCCAAATCGGAAAACATCCTTCGAATATCTAAGGATATATTTAGGCTTACAAAGTGATAACCAGTACTGTGTCGCATTTATCAGAACTGAATTTGGTCAGTACATCTGATTAATGGAAAAAAGCATTAAATTTAAAAGAGCAGCGTTCCGTCAGAGCGAGGTTGTTTGAAGTGTGTGGCCAGGGGTGAGGAAACAGACAGAGACCACTTTAGGTAAAGGTAAAGCAATCTCTGTTCAGGCCTGGACGTGGATTGCTGAGCGGCATTGGGGGTGCCAGGAAGTGGAGGTTCACAGATTTAAAGAAAATTGGCACATGAATGTGGCAAGGTTGTCAGCCCTACACACCGGCCGCCTTTACTCCCATGAAATATTCGTGGTACTCATTTCTGTTACAGGTTGAGTCGACCCCAGAGACATATTGCGGACGGAAAGATTAAGGCAATGATCCCATCGGCAGTGGAACCTGCGACTTTCTTGGTTTAGGGCAGTGTCTCGACCAACTACGCCACCGCGTGTGCACAGACCCCCAACCAGTCTAATTACTAGTAATAAAAAATACTTGGCGATATCACAGTTACTCAGAAGGAGTACAATTACTCTTTCAGTTCTGCATAATTTTTTGCAGGGAAAATTCAACTTTTTTGTTTAGTAACAAGAATTACCGTGGATTCCCTTGGATTCAGTCAACAAAACTTTTACGTTGGTTAAACTGGTACTTGGATCGTGCCATAAATCTGGCAAACATTCGACAGCGTGTCAGCGGCTTCTCACTGCAAGGGCCCTAGTTCGTTTGCAGGTCAGTCCAAATGGAATTTGTGGCGGAGAGTATTGCGCTGAGGTTTTCTTCAAGGACTTCGGTTTCCCCTGTCAATCATTTTCTCAGTCAAAGCACTTCACTATTTAACAAATCAGCTACTTGTTTCGGCCACTGTTAGTAGTCACCATCAGGCTGATTCCAGGAACATGAAAAGCAAGAATACTGGTATTGAGGAAGTATTAGTTCTTTCTTTTTATTTTCTTGGTATCGGGCTGATATATCAACAAACAAATGCACTTAATAAAATACAGTAAAATGCAAATTATAAAATTCAATTCATTATAAGTATCAAACTCCTGCATGAACTGTACTTTATGATTTTTAGTATATTCTATTGCATTTATTGTTTTTTTTTTTTTTTTGGTTGATACATTGTATAGTAATTTTGTGTTTTGACTGAGGAAACCTGAAATTTTAATTTTCATTGAGCAAACTGAACCCCTTTAGAATAGGAATTTAACTCTAAAGAAATTCATTTTGTGAGTTCAGCGTCTTATCTGTGAATGGTAAGGAGTTATGGCTAAAAGCTCCACCACCTCGAGAAAAACTAGATGTAAAATAGCCCAGTTCACTCGAAATATTCAATACATACCAGGAAACTGACTTTGATTGTGAAGTAATAATAATAATAATGATAATAATAATGGTTTTTTAATGCTCTATTTGTTGTGGCCCGATCATTGAGATGATGTCTCCCTGATTGAATCACGCTTACTTCTGAGTAAGCTTATTGCTAGCCCAGATTTCTTGTAATGTCTGTTAAAACTCTAATCAAGATCCGTAAACCGTAACTGTGAAAAGTTGTAGCCTATATCATTAACAAATTAAAATTACAAAGAAGTAATGTAATGATTTAAATAATATTTTTTTCTATATTAGTGCAAACATTTGTGATTATTTCTTGTCAAGGTACATACTAAATTAAGGTTGACTGATCTGTGTGGGTTATTAGAACTTATATACGGTAAGCTCTAGTGACTAAATAAACTGATGACAAACGCTTGAATGGAAAAAATATCTTCTTCGTTGGCCGAATGCGATAGATGTTTCTCGGCTTCATCCTATTTGAACTAAGCACTAAAAATTTAACCAACTCTTTCGCAGATATGTAATAAGCTCTGCAGACCAACTGTAACCAAGTCAATCTGTATGCAGAGTAGAGGACTGTCTGCCCAAATATTCGTTATTAATACTTAGGTAAATTAAAGAAGTTATTTTAATTTTAAATATTATAGAGAGTCAGATAATTTGGGAAGATGAAAATCGGGAGTTTTTATGGATTTCCAAAGAAATGCTCTATCACTATCTCGCTGAAATTACCTTACCTCATTTACTTGTGGAGATCTCGGGGGAAAAAAGGAGAAACTGGGTTACGATAGCCGACAATTTCATTAATACTGGAAACGGGTGCTACCGGAATACAAATAAGGGTCAATGCAGCAGCACTGTGTCATGGCTCAAGCAGTTAGTGGTCGGTCTTTTATCTCGGAGGTCCGGGTTTTATCCCAGGTCAATTCATGTTCAATCTATGGTAGACAGAATTTTCATCGAGTACCTTGATTTCCCTGTCTGTATCATGCCACCAATACTCTATATTCATATTTCATTCGTGTACCACTGACGCTACATTATTTTAGCAGTTGACAGCGTCGTTAAATAAAATAATGTGACTGATCACCTTCAGTTTACTTATTTAGATGCAAACAAGGAGAGAGGCCTATACGTTTTGCAGAATATGGTCACAAACCACAGGTAGCGCGTTATAGGTTACATACAGTCGAGAGGTTCTAAGCTCGCTCTTGAGCGTTCGTCAGAATCGACAAAATGAAGTAAAGTCTCTTTTCCTCTTCCCCGTTTTTTTTTATCGCCATACAAAATTGATGGCTTTCTGGTAAACAAAATCACGTGCTCTCCTCCTATTAGGAAATTCGCATGTTGCAACTCGTCTCCAGCTTTCCCGATGTTACGTCAGAAATTCGTTTCCTCTCCAACAAACCGCGATGGAATTTTCAACTTTGAAAGCTCCAAAAAGTGAACACACGCTCATACTCTGTTAGAAAAAAAAGCTTTTTACTCCCTTATACGACAGCAGCAAACAGTTGATTAGCTACAAGCCGTTTCGCTAAATGTACATGCTGCTGTTGGGAAGAGGCGACTAGTCCATTGATCACGGTTGTGCCTTAAGATACATCATGCAGCAGAAAAAATGACACACATGCCTTTTACATTTGCCAACAGTACCTACTTCTGCCATTGGTCACTCTTTGGTCCCTACGGTACTATTTTGTAAAATTATAACGAAATATTACATGCAAATATTAGAAGTAACGCATTCACGTCAATCTCAATTATATCAGTTCCGACCTCACTGAGAGAAAAATCCTTGTCCTCTACAAAATCAGTCGACAAGTGCTGCTTATTTTAAGAATCATTCGAAAATATTTTACTTGCAAAATGCGTATTTCTTAGGGTTAAGGCAGGTGGTATGTATTTTCAACATTGGGCTTTAAACGTTCAATAGTTACGTAAGGTTTTAAAAAACAAGAATTAAATAATTCTGTTTAAGGCTAAGAGTTACGCTATAACTATTTTCAAAATAGGCCCATATCGTTTCGTGTATCAACAATAACAGGTCATTCATTCTAATTTCACATTTTAAAGTTCAAGTTAAAAAATTTTAGTTGGAAAACGTGGATTGAAACAAGTGTGGGAGACTTAGACATAGTAGCAAGATGCACAGATCACGGACGCCAGGTCGTCATGGCGGCTAAATATTTTATGGTGGTTCCTAATATTTTTGGTTTCTCAGTATGGAACTTGCTTCATGTCAAACTTCTGGAGACTAGATATATGACGTGGTCCCTAGAGTTTTGGTAATCTTGTGCACCCCAGAGATAGATCCTAAAGGGAAATATCATGCGGTTATGGTCGAAATGAAGTGGCTGAGGATGGATTTGAGTGACAAACTGGTTTGTCCTTGATAATAATTAACTTCGATTTCCATTACATGGCCTGGAAAATTTCTTGGCCACCCTAACGACTATCATCAGCCTTACAACAGAAGAACTGTGCCCCAGGAATGTAGTTGTTTCTCTAGTTTAAAAAATATTTCTGTTCTTCAATTTCTGTATTTTAGAATTTTATAAAAAAATGGCTTTTCTGAACATGCTTTCAGAAATGGTCTTAATAAAAGACATGCTAGCAATTGACAGTTATATGCATCAATACATGAACGACCAGGCCTGCAAATTATTTCTGGTTATTTAGCACATGAAACTGAGCGGTCATTTTCAAACTTAAGCAGCATCATAACCTCAGAAAAAATCCAGAAATATTAACTGCGTTAGGGGATGGTTGTTCTTACGTTAACGTGCACTTGACAATTTATATGAATAGATTTTAATTTGATTACAATCCATATTAAAAAGTTTTGAATTTTATTCTCAATTTTACAACACAGTCTACGGTCTACTTATACTTTCATTTGTCAGAATAAGTCGGTTGAATTGGATTAGTCATGTTAATACGTACAATGGATGGGAAAAGAAAATTAAGTCAGCTACTTAACAGTAATTCTCAAGGAAGTCAAATATGAAGACGACCAAAAAACAGATGGTAGAATTATGTACAAAGACATATTAAATGCAAAATTAAAAACTGGAAAGCGAAGTCAGAAGACAGAGCTGCCTAGGAGACGTCCATTAAGGAGGGGAAGGTCCTCATCCAAGAAGAAGTCTACATGTAAGTCTAAATAGTACAATGGCAGGTACCAAGATTACTGTCTGACGCAGTGTAACGGCATGTGGTATGGGACATAACACCAACGTTTCGGAAGCACCTGCTGCCTTTATCTGCAGGATATTATATTATGGAAATGAAGGCAAAAGAGTATACCTAAACACTGGTACCGGTTTAACAGACTACGTGACCTTACGCCCCCGAAGACTGTGTTTTATTATTCCCTGCCGAGAAAAATTCAAAGCTCTCAATGTCACTTATATTTGAACGTCGGGACAGTAGGTACGGAAGGTTTTGTTACATAAATTTTCTTCTATATTGTTTTGTTTTCGGGATCTCAGCAAAATATGAAACAGGCCCATATTCAATATTCGAAACGCACATATTTATGTCCAGTTCTTGAAGTTCCTGACCTTATACTCTATTGCAGACCTATTTGGCCGTGACAATATTCAGGTGGCTAGGTGTCAGCCTTTTGCCGCGGAAGCATGGTTTCAATACCAGGTCTGTGTATGTGGGATTTATGTTGGGCAGAGGGTCACTGAAACGGGGTTTACACCAAGTTCCTCGGTTTTAACCTGTCAGTGTCACTTCGTCAAATGCTCCATGATTATATTTACTTCTAATACCGCCGGGTTCATAGAGCTAACCTTAGTACCTGATAACGTAATTAATAAAATACTTTCACTCTATCTCACAGATAAAAATTAAGAGAAAGAGAGAGATAGACAGACAGACACAGAAGTATTCTATTTAACCAAGTTGTCGTTTTTAAAGATTATATAAGGTCGGTGGCAGGTGAATGAAAAATGAGTAAAAAGCATTAGTTGAAAGATGCTGACGTGGCAGTACTGAAGTCCTCGGAGAAAATACTGTCCCAGTGCAATTCGGCTTACTACAAATCTCACATGAATGTCTTTCGGTCGAACTTTGTGTCTCCGCAACGAAAGGCCTGCGATTAACCGCCCGAGCAATGGCAAGGCCGATTAGAATTAGAGATAAGAAGAGACAAGATTAGAATGAATACCGACCTTGGATCTGAAACTGGAATCAGTCGAACTAAACCAAACGTAACACCGTCAATTTCAGTGGTCATTGGTGTGAGAAAGAAGTGCCTGTTAGATTTAATAGCACAATTTTAAGAACATATATTTAGAAGGGCAGCGCATCTGCGCACCATTAAAATCGTTTTACATTGAACGAGCATGTGCAGAAGGTGGAAGTAAAGGTAAAGATAAAGGTTGTTCCTATGCATGCCTTGAAGGCGCATACAGCGATAAGAGGTATACCTCAACTCAATCTTACTGTACGTGCTAGATGCAGTTTAGTGGTCAACATCAGGCTCCGGCCGCTTTAACCCGAAAAATAACGTATTAAATAAGAAGCAGCTTGCGATCTACAGCCGTTCTGGATAACTTAGCGAAGAAAAAAATTTCATGTCTGTGCTGAGATTCGAACCATGAATCGCCCAGAACATAACCCAGCATTATACTGACTTCGATACCCTAGCTCTAACTATATGGAGAACAGCGATACCTTTCGGAACTGTGAAAAGTTTGGTGTGAAATAGTTACATGAAACCTGATGATTTTAAATTCTAAGCTCCCTCTGTCACAGTCAGATTAACTGAAGAACTAAATAATTGACAAAATGCCAAAAGTGTTCAATTTAATACAATACTTAACTTAGTATTGTAACCTGAATCAGTTAATTCAGTTTACTTAACCAGTACCGACTTTCTTCATATAGGCTTACTTAGTACATAAGTTAACATTTTCATACTTTTTCATGCCCCTCTGCTTTCAAATACACTTTTTCATAATTCTCCGCTAAAATCCTAAATGCGTGTACTTTTCCTCTCTACGTTCATACTCAAGCTGTTCATATCACAATCTATAATTTACTCGTAAATTAAGCTTTCTGTCCATTTACAGACAGGGCTTTTTGCAATTTACATCTTCACCTGTGACATTTTCATTATTTTACTACTACCACACTCACTTTATGTACTTCATTTTTAGTATATAACTAACTAAACCCATGGAACAGCTTGTTTTTTAGAAGCTGGTAATTAAACAGCTACTTAAGAATTTTCCCGCTTTTATTGTACCTTGTTGTTCATTAACGCCCTTACAAAAGCCAGAGCACTTAATTTACATTATTACCGCCACCCAGAGGCAGATTGCTTCACACAGTCACCCTATCATCTACTCCGCCTGCCGAGTTAGGTTTCACTGTTTGCACAACCTTCTGTAGCAACATCCCTTACAATTCTGTGTCGCAATTACTGTGACCAACAGTGTACTTGCCGACCGGGGATGCTCATCTGTTTAGTACAGCACAATGTAATGACTTTATTGGATTTCGTCCTGCAACCTTTACTGAAGGAACAGCTTCAGATGACAAAATCTTCTGCCGTCCCTTTTTATACTTAGTTGTTTTACGTGTAGTGTAAGAAGTCGGCTTCATGAAATACAGCCTCTTTTGATTTAATGTCAAAATTACTCTCCTAGTACAATTTATGTCCGTACACGTAAACGGTGCTCTGGAAACAGAATCACAGAATTCTAACCATAAAACGCAAAACGGTAATATCTATAAATATTCACAATCACAATCAAATCACTTGTGTGTAGTTTTAATTATGTGCAAACTATTTTCGAACTAAACCCTGGTCATCAACAGGCCATAACACGAGAACTTGAAACATGTACAGAAATGACAAGCATAAGTACTTAAGACTCTGTTTAATGTGTGCTCCGGAGTGATAATGCAATTTAATCCTACACTTCATACCAACGCACTCTAAACGTAATTAAAACATTATATTGATATTTTCCCTTTCGAGGATCGGTTAGGTGTACGTTCAGAACTGTGTTTAACCAATCAGCACACAAGTTCGGACATGTAGGTGTAGCGTCTATTTCTTTGCTTGATTCTAAAATTGCAAAGCTTATAAAAAAATCGAAATGAATATAAACTTTTATTCGAAAAAAATTCTCTTTGGAATATTTAGTGAGTTACGATGAAGATGCGCACAGAATAGCATAAAGATCGTCATGCTAAAATGTCCGCTATTGGTATTAAATTATAAGCAAACTTAAAATAACCTTGCAGTTTTTCATACAATGATATGATATTAAATATTATGAAAATTCGTTGAGCGGTTCTAGGGTTGTTACATGTATACACACGGAAGGAAGGATAGACAGAGAGCAGACAAAGGAATAGAGTGATTTTAATAGGCACTCATTAGGATGCGAAAGCATCTGAACGTGTAGCCATTAAAACAGACACAAAATTAAATTAGAGGTAATAAAAGGAAGTACAGATTGTGTTCACATCCGCAGTGGTGTATATAAAACAACCCATACCTAAGAGGGAGAGAACTAATGCTTTAGTAATTTTAGATAGAATAAAATTCTCTATTACACTTACTGGAATGAAACAATAGATTATTAGAAGTGAGAGTGAAGTTTAGCAGAGGATATTTAATAAAAATCCTTAGCCTCCAGATTACAGAAACGAAGGAAGTAAGGAAAATTTTACAAGCATTTGCAAAGACCTATACGCGCGCGCATGTTCTACAGGTCGTTTGGAGGAAAAAAGTCAAATAAACTATAGTTCATTTCGACACCGTTATAAAGGGATGCGCTAGTGAAGCGAGCTAGCACTGCTGTCATTTGATCGAATTCCTGCTTGTACACTGTCTCTGCTGCTGACTGCTTTGTGTGGCTGTGTTGACTTTAGTACGACAGGGCAGTCAAAATGCGTAACACTTTTACGAATGAAGAGTTCTCATGCCTACATGCATTTCGTATACTGTTTCAGCAATGGACATGGTAGACCCTCTGTTGTGGAATAATGGCAACGACATGCACATCGCAAAACATTTGAGTACGTATCCACTGGTTCCTTCCAAAGAGCGCCTGCAGAACGTGAACAAAGACGTGGAGAAGGTGAAGTTTTGACAACAGTGCAACGTAGCCCATGTATGGGCAGAATTTCCAAGACGAGTAGTGTAGACACACACAGGTATGGAGAATTTTATGCCATTGTGGTTTCTGTCTATCACCTGCAAAGTGTGGAACACCTTTTACCAGGAGATCACTTCAACTGTGTAAAATTTTGCGAATGGCTGTAACTAAGGCTACAAATTCAGCCTGACATTCTGTTTACGGATGAGCCTCATTTTATTTGGGATGGTATTACAAACACAAAGAATTCGCAATCTTGTAAACAGGAAATCTAAACCTTGTAACACGATAAATTTTCAACAGTGATTTTTAGTTAATTTGTGGTGTGGAGTATTAGGCAACAAACTGACTGACTGGACACATGTTATCCAGGGATGTTACCCGCCCCGTATTCTGAATTTTTGGGGGGAAAAAGAATTACCTCTCTATTTAGAGGACATGCCTCTGGCAACACGGAGGCGAATGTGCCTAAAAAATGAGAGGGCAACTCCACATTTCGGGAGACAGAAAATGGAATTTTTTAACAAAATTCTGAAGGAAGATGGATTGGAACAAATGGATCGATGGCCCTCTCTGTCACTCAACTTGAACCCACATTTCTTTCTGTGGGGTTGCATGAAAGGGAGAGTGTATCATGGTTATATGCAAGAAGGAAGTTTGACCACTACGTCGCGAAACATTCGTTATATATAGACTCTTTACTTTGTAGCCATGCTATCATATGCGGCAGTGTAGGCATAGCTCCACTCTCCACTCTTTTTTAACATAAAGCCTAATACTTACTCTATTTACCACCAGCGACAACATTCAGAAATTCTGTGTTCTACCCACAATGCATTTATGTGTTTTGCGTGAATCTCCGAAGAAATAGCAGTTTTTCTCTATACAGAATTAACTTATCGGTTTTTATAACTGAGGCAGAGAATGTTTACTGCGCGGTACGACTGGGTCTTTAAATCAAACAGATACAGTTTGGACCTTAAAGAGTTAATCTTGACACTAGAGGGAGATGAGTGGATTGCTTCATGTCCCGAATGCTTAACGCCCTGTGCAAACCTCCCCGACATATATTGAATAGCAGGCTGGGTGGACCGCCTAACTCAGGGCTGACGAACCTAATGCACGCGGTAAGATTTCCTTGGCATGTGGCATTCACTGCTGTCCCATTTTTTTTTTATATATTTTGCCCGACCAGCTTCTCTGTCTTGTGAAGAATATGTGTGTGTGTTTGTGTGTGTGTGTATATATATATATATATATATATATATATATACACATACATACATACATCTGACTGCGTAGAGATTGTGTATAAATTACCGTTGCTACCAAATAATAGTGCGAAAAGTATTTTTACACAAATCGGGAGCGGTGCGAAGGGTTTACTGGATATTTATCGTTGGGATGCCGGCCTGCCGGTGACCGAGTGAGCACAAGACATTGGACAAAAAATATTTTACAATCTTCTTATTAAACAGGAAGTAGTAGCAGCCCCAGTTGTCTTCAAATTTTCTTCCATATCGCATTTCTCGAGGAGGACTTTATTAGAAATATAATAATTATACTCTGCATTAATTATACTATATAATAGTAATATGCAGTATTATTATTATTATTATTATTATGGAAGGCTCCATGGCCTGATTTTGCTCTTTCAAAATCCCACCGTTTCGTGTAGAATTTCTTCAAAATTTGTAGACAGTTTGGGCACGCGCCCCCAAGAAAAGTTCCCCAGCTCTGGCCTAGCCGATCCGGACGCTTTGGAAAAGAGAAAAATTCTCTTTCTCTTGCTCCAGCCGGGATTCGAACTTTGTTTCATCCAACCAGTGGAAAAATTTGGAATTTCATCAGATAAGTCCTATGGGGGTTTACTGGATGTTATGTTTTGGTGTTTGCTTGACCTAGTGTTTGCTCTGCGAACTATACGCTCATAACTTATAAACTGTAACTTCAAAAATATGATTACTTTTTTTCCTACACGATGATCTGGATATGAAACATGGCTAAAACTTTTTTTCTGAGAAATAACACAAATGGAAAACACTAAACAAATCTATAAGAAGAATATGTAAATATAAGAGGGGTTAATTGAGCGTGTGATAGAAATGTATAATTCACGCAATAAACGGGGATGATTTCCCTAATAACTGGTTTTAATAAAGATAACTTAAATGATTGGATATATTTACTACAAGGTAAGTACTGAAGTCACAGCACATATTCAAAGAAATCCATCATAGTACACAGTTTGTCATTGATAACATCTGAATTGATTGCATTTCCAGCATGTTGGGACTGTTTATGACTATAGTAATAAGGAGGTAATTTTGGGTTCACAGAATAAATGACACAAAATTTTACTATCGTGGTATATTAAAGTTTATTTTAATATGATATAGGCCTAGACGAAAGAGAAATCAATTTTAAATTCACACAAAAGTAATTTCCTGGTTTGTGCTATTACCCTAACAGCGTTTCGGTAGCTGAATTCAGGGTTTAGCATAGAGATTGGCTTGGGAACCTGACGGGAGTATATGAACGGAAAATGTCTCGGAAATCGGTCAACTGGAAGATCAAAATGAGGGCAAGAGCACTTATTAATTCAAAACTTCAGAAAGTAATTTTCGTTGAAGACTTGGTGTACGGTTTATAATTGTTGCTTTTCTGTTAAAGATGGTAAGCTTACACCAGAGTGTCGGTCACTTGTCTTCTCTTAATTCTGCTCCGAAGTGACACATTGTTCAATTATTTCATTGGCTGCTTAATTCGCTGCAATGTTTGCAGAAATTACACAGCTAGCCGGTGCAGTAACTGTCGTCCGGCTGGAAGAGGGGATGAGAATAAGGTTTTCTTTTTTGTACACCATTCAGATCGGCTTTGGGGCGCATGTCATCTCCCATGTTGTGGGTACAGGGATTACTTCCCTATTGAGAATGAAAGCACTTTGGAATGTTACACCACCCGTCCAGACCGGTCCTGGGGCCCACCCAGCGTCATATAAAATGGGTAACATCTCTGTCCGGGGGTAAAGCGGCCGAGGCGTGGCGTTGACCACCTACCCCGTCTAGCACCAAGGTTAAAGAAGAGTAGAGCTATACATCTGCTCCTCCTTTGGGCCTTCATGGTCTCTTCTAGGGTAAATTTGCCTTTTTAACAATGTAGACTGTTAATTAGTTCCAGTAAATTTTATGTTTTGTTGACCGTGCATCTCGATGCAATCGTGTAAAGAAAAACCAACTTGATTCACAACTTATTCTTAGTATATTTCGTCAAACTTTACATGTTTAGGGCGTATCAGTTCCAATCCATCCAGGACAACAGACAGTCATCTAAAATGAAAAATAAGGACCAAACGTTGTATACATACGGTTGTACCTCCTGATGATTGGCTTAGATACGCCCGAAATATGTAGAGGTTGACGAAATATACTAAGAGTAAGTTGTGCATCAAGTTGGTTTTTCTTTACACGATTAGTTCTGGCAGTTTCGAAGGGTTTTAGTGCCTTGGTCTTTACCGTCAAAAGTACAACCCTTCGAAACGTCAACTACTACTTAAATGTTGATACTGCCTAATATTTCAGAATACTTGAAACGTGAATTGACCCCCCACCTCATGTAGATTGCCGAGGTCCTAGAAAGAGTAGATCTATACCTCTACTCACCCTACGGGTGTTCGTGGCCTACAAAAAAGGGTGAAAACCTACATACATCTTCAACGTAATAGACATAAGTTCAACAGTGAATAAAAAGTGCTTTCTAACCTCGTCGTCACAACTTTACTAGTAAACAATCCTTGTTTACGATACTGACTACAGGTTGCGGCTGTTTAGGAAGACCAGTTACTGACTAACCCTTGGAGAAACGTTCAGATATGTAACTGGTCTTATAAACACGGAGGATTATTTACTAACAGTTCAGCAGTTTCGGTGATGAATTTCTCTACCGTTTTTACAAGTTCACTTCACACATTCTGTTAAAAGAAGGCATAGATATCGGACGAACCGACTGTTTTTGTCTTTTCAGCCTCATTTAATGCACATAACTGATGTCTGCGCAATAGTGACGTGACTACAAAGACATATTTTAAGTGCTTTACAATGAAGTGATATAGTTTTATTTACCCAAGGTGCTAAGTACCCTAACCCTATATTGCTAATTTTATCCCTGTATTAGAATGAGGCGAGGGCAGGTGGGGAATTCTGTAGATCCTTCGACTCTACAACGCTAGTTACTATTCACTATCCTCTGTAGAGTGTATTGAGGTTTCTCGCATTTATTTTTACTTCATACTCTACAACAATTATAGATACTATATTCCTGTATTCTGTCGCAATGTCGTGTAGTGTGCTACTGATTTTAACCACATTTCACTTTACGCAACTGATGTAATTTTTAAAATGTTTAGGTCCGTTCGCACAGCGACTATTAGCTTCGTCATATGTGTATGGAACACACTGACTCCCACTAAATGGATTTTCGGGGAATTATATATTGAATAACTCTCACTAAAGTTTGTTGACACATTCAGATTTTGATTTTAATTACGGTAAAAATAATATATTTCACGAAGACCTAAGTACATTTATCCTATCAAGTCGCCGTTTACAACTCGAAATCAGTTTCCGAGACAAGCAGCAAAGAAAATAAAAGAACTGTAATCCTTTGCTATTGTACGGATAAAACATGCCCCTCGCTAAAACAAAGAGAGTCTTTATCGATTGCAGCTAGAGCGAGAGAGAAGGGGTTTTTTAACGAACCTGTCAGTTGCTAAGATTACACTATATCGGTGGAAGATGACGTAGCTATGTGTTTAGGACATTGATGGAACGATACTGGCTTTAGAACCGTTGCTAAGATAAGGACGAAACATTTCTCGCGCGAAACACAAAATAAAGGCATCATTGACGGTAAATTTTTACATAAGAAGATGATAAATATTACATTGCGTGTTGCGTGAAATTTGGAAATGTGTGTTTGTGAGGCTCGTATTTTCGATGTTTCTGTCAATATTGTTCGTGAACTGAGAATTTAGAGGAAATAAGAGAGCGAACGCGCAATGCTGCGAGATTTGAGGATCTCACAGCGGTGTTAATGAACATTAAAATACTGTTGGGCGTTACGCCGTTCCAGCTGTAAATAATTGCGGGACCGTAGTGTCTTCAACATGCCAGAACTTGAATTTTCACTTCCCATCACGTTTCCCTAAAATTAACTGATACACAGAATAAGAATTTAATAGTACTACTATACCGAGAAAATGACATGGGGATTGTATTTCTATAAATAAGTGTTATTTAAAAACTTGAGCGTCTAGGGAATAATTACGCATTAAGTGTTTTCAGTTATAATAAAATTTAATCCGGATTATAATACAGATTATTATTTTTCGTCTTCTTCAACGAGTTTATAAAAGGTTATGTAATATTACAACATAAAAATTTTTCAAACTTTAGAGTTGTTAATATTTATTCATATTCCTTATGACCCAGGTTTGAATCCCCGTCTATATGCAAACACAGAAACACTGCGGATTATGACGGCTCTTCTTCCAGCGTTGCCGCATTTCAAGCTGCAAAACAACGGCACAGCTATAGCTTTATGTTACACGCTGCCCAGAAAAGGGTTGGTTCAGAGGATTGTGACAGGTGGGGTAGTAAAAGGATAGACTAATAGGTGGCACAATGAAGTACACAGCGCCGCGCGTCGTATCCTGAAGGGATATACCCCCTGTGGTTGCTACAAATGGGCTGTTCGACTCTTACACCCCTCTCGGCAACAAGCCCCCAATTTTTATACTGATGCAGCCTGCACAGTTCTACCAACCATCTTGCGTATTCCACAATCGCCACTTTACGTATTTTGGGTCTGACTGTGACGGCGCTGTTCTGTAAAAAGGCCTACGACAAACCGCCTAAGGCTGGCACGACCCAGATCAGATTCCATGATGTTCTCAACGTTCTTTCTCGGTGTAATGTTCACTAAGTTAGCAAACATGAATGCTGGAATCTTTGTCATTATCCTTACTGGTGCAGCCTTCACAGTTCTGCCAACTCCTTGCATTTTAACGATAAGATAGGCCCTTTTCCCCCATATATTATCCTCATTGCAGCGTTCTATAGACACCACACATACTATGTGATGTTACTGACACAGCTGTCATATTATTGTCTTGATACGGGATATTTTTTTTAGGTGCGTATTAATGTCTAACAAGTTGAAGTTTAGGAATCCTTGAGTAATATTTATAGAGTTCATTAACACTAAAGTAATGTTTTATTGAACCTCTCGAAACGTAGTTGTAACATGAAATGTGCAGTTGTGAAGGAGGGGTGAGAGACACGACTAAGAGAATATGCACTAAGGCCTTGTTTTAAGTCCTTGTTGTGTTCTTGAAAAAAGTGAGTGTAAATAAAAAGCATGAATAAAAAATTACATTCTCACAAGAAAACAAGACATAAATTAATGAAACTAAACTAAACAAAATGTTTTAAACTAAAATCAATAGATCGTAAATTAATAGATGGTGTAAAGAGGTATAGGGCGTTTAAAGCAGAACGGCTTTAAAAAGGGCGTAAAACAAGGCCTTCGTATACAGCGTTTTGATAGGAGCAATTCATAATCGGCTGGCTGAAAAGCTAAGATGAGAGAATATTATCTCATCTTAGCTTTTCAGTTACGGAAATAAAGTTCAATATTCAGGTTATGACACTGTGCAGTGGTAGATGAGTACCAGCGTTTCGTAGGAAAACATTGCCTCTATCTTCATCAAAATAGTCGATATCCACATATCATATTACAAGGTGAAACTCCAAAAATCATGAAATTTATGATGACTTTTTAGGAAATAAGCTGTGGTGCTGAAAGTAGATTTGATTTTTTTTTATTGTTACATCGTGCATGTTGTCGAGTTACTCAATTATTACACCAACCACTGCACATATATAAAATGTATAAAATTTACACATTAAAACATTAAAAACGCTCCGACATGTTTCGGTCCTAAGACCATCATCAG
>Ga0136643_10001878_pt1 | contig 26443 bp, 11 predicted proteins | sample TergutLab28metaG_FD_96883 | JGI IMG/M metagenome (GOLD analysis project Ga0136643, IMG submission 96883) | Labiotermes labralis P1 segment gut microbial communities from Petit-Saut dam, French Guiana - Lab288 P1 (version 3) (version 3) | ecosystem: Host-associated > Arthropoda: Insects >... | reverse complement strand
TTTTTTTTAAAGGTTTTTTTTTTTTTCTTGGAAGGGGCGTTTTTTTTGGGTGAGAAAAAAAGGGCCCCCCCCCCCCCCGATGGACGGGAACTTAGAAATGACCTCTGAGAAGTTTAAAAGTTCGTAAATATTGTGTTTGACTAGTGATAGGGATCTTTTGAACCTGCAACTTTGTGCGTGGTGAGCTGAATGTTTTACCACTACAGACAGCAGTCTCGGCACACTAGGCGCTCGGAAATAAACTCAGTCATATTTCAAGAATTTTCGAAAGATTTGTTGTAATTCTTATCGTTCTACTAAGGCTAATAAGTTCGTTTTTTAGACCCGCAGGTGTTTTAAATAATGAATCTGTATTCTTTTGGGGACGACGCTTTGGTTTAAATGGGCTTACCGATACGCGCGACCGTTAAGCTCCAATTTGTTTCGTCATACCCTGGATAAACTCCAAGAACACCTGTCGACTTAAAAGGGGTAAGCTTATAAATTAGCTTGGATCCAAAGACATACATAACTACGGAACCGTACGATTGTGGTATTTGCCGAACTTCAAAACGAGCTCCAATGTAATACCCTCTTCTTATGTTTGTCTCGTATTCCTAGGTCTCGAGAGGTTGCCCTGCAAAGTTGTACGTGCGTTTCTCTTTTCTTCTGTCTGAGATACAAGACTGGGCTGGCTCCCTTTATTTGCCCTCTGTGACAGTAATGATGGCAAATTGCAAATTCTTGTCCTTCCTGTGGAACATGTTCTCCTGTGTTCCATTTGTTACATCTTTCTTAGAGAGCAGATATCTTACTTAACGCTTTGTTTACAAATGCATCAGTTAATGTTTGTTTTTTCATGACAGGTACAAGGGGTTAGATTTCATCGCCCATATAATCGCGACCAGAATATTATGTGGTATGAATGTACATGTATATTTCTCCGTTGATTTCATTGTGAATGTTCTTTTAATTGTTAAATTGTGTGTTCGCTTCGGACTATATTTTCCCTGATTTTGATTTTGCAAAGGTATTAGTTGCCCAGAAACCAAAAGGAACTTGTGATATACTTTTAGATACGAATCATTTGAATCATTTGACACGCAGGTGTAAAATTGACTCCCTACTTGCCTACGTTAAGTAGCCAGAGATGTCCCGCTGGAATAACGGTGACCAGAGGTTTCGGGGCGAAAGTTCGTACTACGATCCGAAATTTCTGTTAATGCTGTTAGATCTATAATATACAGCATTGTGTCCTATTTGATTGTGTTGCTCGGTTTCGTGGTTCAGCTCATTACTGCATGGTAATGATGAGAATTTCATCCGCTGTCATTAACTCGGCGAATCACATTCGCAAACATTCTGTAGGTCATGGATCTGAAAGGAAGGATTCCCGTACTAGTATCTGCATCCACAGTGTCCTGTATCGCATATGCAGGTTGCATGAATCGAGCGCTGATTCTTCATCGTCCTAGCATGTGTGGAAACCCTTTGCTTGTTACATCTTCCGTCCAATTGTGACGTATCCTCGCTGTGTTTGCGAATTTTGAGTTCAAACCTCATTCATCTGAATTTTACATTTTTCCCATTCCGTGCATTGTGATACAATTGTTACAGTTTGAACCAACAAATGCATAAACACTTCGCCAAAATCACAATAATGTTTTCATATGTATAAACTCCTACGTGTTTCGGGCATCACTGACCGATGATCAGTGACTGCACAGTTGCATAAAGTAATCGTAAACGTTTGTGTCATCTCCGATATGTAGATCTGTCCTACGTCCATCATTGTATAATTCATACATCGATAAACGTACGACAGTAATGCATATACTGCGTGACAAACCCGTATACATTTGTGGTCTAATGAAATGCATAGGGTAAGTTGGTATTCGTTATAGGTACAGTTTCGATCATTCTTACACTTAACGAATTTATCTCGCTTCATGGTGTTGGTAGTACTTTATCCGACTGTGGTGTTGTGATGCTGACGGCTTGTTGAATTATCTTTATTATTCTCACCATCATAGCATTTTGTGTTTGAGAGCTGCAGTTTGCTTTCTTATTGGAAGTTGGTTACTTTTGTTCAGCTGTTTGTTCTGTTAACAAAATAATGTGATTTTTATTTGCTGATTGAGACTGTTAGTTTCAGGATAGAGTCACAGTTTTTGAACCCGTATTTTCCGGCAGTATCACATGGCTTGTGCGTGCAACAGTTTTTAGTACCGCTTGAAACATTTTGGTATTAATTGATTATTTCCTCTGTCCTACCTCAAGTGCATTTTCGGTTAGTACAGTAGGTACAATTTTGGACGGATGAAAAGTGTTTAACAAATTCCATATCGACTCTAATAACCAACATAGTCACGTAATGTAACAGGATTGCGCAGGCTAGCGGTTACACATGCGGGAAGAAATCATTTGAACATGCACTGTCAAGGAAACCCTATCTGTTTAAATTTTCTAGTATTTAGAAAAAAAATACAATATTCGGTTAACCTCACTTCGGAATAGATTCTGTGGGGGGGAGGGGCTTAAATTCAAAGTAAGGAATGCCTCTTACAAACAAACTAACTAATAAACTAACAGACTAGTGATTAAAGTAAGCTCATGAATGAGTCAAGTGAGGTTTTTGCTTCTTAAATTTTGGTAATGGTGAATCTACGAAACAAGGTGGCTGGATATGTTTCCAGTACCACGAAACATGCGTTGGCGCTAAAGGGGGAAAAGCAGTTTATTTGTAGTAGATGCCAGTGATTAAAGAGCTGTATCAGCAGGTGATCATAAGTTCAGCTACTGAGATGCAGTTTCTATACATTTTTAAAGAATGTTTTAATTTTCACAATCATCACACTGTTAAACATTTCCGTGTGATATTAATTGGACATATTCGTTAAGGTGGTATCGGACACGTCATATGTGTCATCACTATTCTTGCTCGTGTGTTTTACTCATTAAGGTATGCTCTGCCTGCGATGATCGAAATTTTACAACTTTACCTTAGTATACTGAAAGCCTAATTTTGTTAAAGGGGAAAGGATGCCTGTATAGAACGAGTTCCAGTGCCGTTGGTTCACCGGTAAAAAATCCAAAAACGTTGAGCGACACTCTGGAAGTCGACATGAACACACTGTAATCTGAAGTTAACACTAACTCAGTATTTTTAATGCTTTCTTTCTTTAATCCCAAACGCAATCGCATGAGCATCATTTGCGTGAAATTCTGGTATTACGTGTGAAGATAGATCTGTAACTTTTTCAACTTTACGAACGTTGTTGTAGTTAGGCCAGGAAGTAATAAATAGCCTTCAGGCGAGCTGCGCATTTATTTTCTTGAAGATTTACTTTTGATGACATGAAGTCCCATTTTGTGTATGTTGAATATGTTTTCAGCTTCATGGAGAGCACTTTGAGTTCTGGGGGACGGGCATTTATCAGCATTATGATCTTGTGAACATTTGAAGGCTTCTAGGGAATGCGATTTATTTTAAGCACCAAACCTAATAGTACCCTATTATATGTTGTGTCCGGACGGAGGTGGAAGGTGCTGGTGATTAAATTGTGGCAGAGGGATGTTTGAAATACAAGTTGAACTAGCGTAGGCCTAAACGTAGAAAAAAATTTCCATGGCAATAGGTGGGAATTGATAGTATATCTGTCTGTAGCAATTTAGTACCTCACCGCTGTCTTGGGGAATGATCTGACCGCGCTGTGGTCAATTGCGCAGCAGAAGAGCTGATAGATGTTGAATTTCATCAATAAACGCCTATGGCATATACGTGTATAAGCAAGTCCTTGGGAAGGAACTTGGACAAATACCTCAGCCATATACAACAGTTCGAAGGGCTTAAGATCGGTTAACAGCTCTGTGGAGCAGAGTCCTGCTTGAGAAGCTGACGATCGCTCAGCTGCTCAATGTTCATTAACGTGTTCCAAAGAAACCGCAGTTGGTCCCGTTATGAACCAGATAATCCACTCCAATCCCAATCCCTATTACTTTATTTCGTAAAGACCCTATTTGAAATTATCCTCCCGCCTACGTATAGGTCTTGAAAGTAGTCTCTGCCGTTCAGAATTCTTTTTTTTTTCTATACTGATTAAACGTGTAGCCTGTTCATGATTAATCTGGCCATATTTTTGTGAGCCTGCCGACACACCTTCTATCTTTCGGCGTTTCTTAATTTGCCTTTTCTTTTTCAGGGAACAATGGGCCTGGTAGCTCAGTCGGTATAGCGACTGGCTACGGGCTGGACGGTCCGGTATTGAATCCCGGTGGGGACGAGATTTTCCGCCCGTCCAGACCGGCCCTAGGGCCCACCCAGCCTCCTGTACAATGGGTACCGGCTCTATCCCGGGTGTAAAGTGCGGCCGGGGCGTGCCGCTGACCACTCACCCCCTTCTAGTGCCGCGGTCACGGAAGAGTAGAGCTATACCTCTACCCACCCTCTGGGCCACACCGGGCCTGTAACGGGATCACTTTACCTTTTTCGGGGGAATACAAACTGTTTGTGATCTGTATTTTCAGATCGTCTTGTTACCTTCTTTTATTGCTTTTACCTTTCAGAATTCCCGACCAAATTATGCTTTTTATGTTCATTAGGGTTATCACGGCTTCAGATTCTTATTTCTTAACCGTGCATTATGGGATCATAATTTATGCAGTGTGTTTAAACGTGTTGTATCCGAGTATACCGGAGATATATATCTTATACTGTTTATTATAACAGATCATATTGAGTCTTAATGTTCATAAATATTGTGTGATCTATGAATACATCGCCGGAGTTTTAAGCTGCCCAGTAAACTAGAAATAAGGCATACTGATAAAACCGTTAGCTTACTTAAAAACCGTTGCAATAATAAATATAAAACTTCTTCCAAATTTCTATAAGACGTTTGTCAGTATTCGGCGGTTTGTTACTAATGTTTTATATTTTCTCTTCACGGCCTGCTTCTTAGTAAATTGGAGAATTGGAGATGACAGTATGTGGATATCACTTCCGGTTTTTTTATATCGGGTCTTGGCCTTTTACAACGTTCATTAGCACCGGAAACATTTTTACGAACAGGAGATCATCAGTTCTCTGCTGTTTCAACCATTATACCGAATTGGTATCATAAATTTGTCTTTATTTTGATGGGTTTTTAGTTGTTAATTCGTAAATCCGTCCAAGCCACATACCTGTAGTTTCAACAGTTACGGCAGCATAAATTGTGTAATTTCAACTACCGCCAGTGCATTAACTGTGCAAATTAAATTAATCGACCGCCATTCTGGTTAGTTATTTCGCAGTACTAGTGACTTTGTTTTTAGTTTCATGTCACCCTTGTGACAAGTTAAATGTTTATTGTTTGTGTGATCGTTTTCGAATCAGTGGAATGACATTGCACCGTTGTAAACGATACACAAATAGTATAACGCTTTACAGCACATTTGTTCCTGTAGGGTTCGTATTATCTGTTTCGACATTGAAACACCTTTGTGTTATCCACAGGCTGCATGTATGGATTACCAGTGATTATCAGAATACACTGCATTTGTCTTCCAAAATAGCTTTAATCCTTGTTTTTTTTTTTTTAATAGAGACGGCGCTCTTCCGTGTGATAGGAACTTAGTTCATGAATAGACCCTACCCTTTACATGTTTTTCACACCTCAAAACATGATTTAAAGTTTCTTGTTGCAAGGACGGCGCATTAGTATTTTTTTTTTCGGATGTGGGGTTTAGTGTCAGGCGGTGATGCGAGCCATCAAATTAGATATTGTGAATGCTGAATTGCAAATCAACCGTATAGCGCTCTGACGATGGTATATGACTCACTGAAATAATCTAATTTTTTTTGGACACTGTGCATCTTCTAAATTTTCATGAAGCACGACGTTTCGGAAGCCGGCTCTGCTTCCTTCTTCAGACAAGGAAAGCACTCAGTGTTGTGGACCCTTTACAGAGAGCAATTCTCAGTCACAGTCTTCGAAGTTTTATGATCTAATCGATTTTCTGTTTGCATTTTTTTTTTGCCTACCTGCAGAATGTCTTTAAGACTCAAGTGTGACTTACCGCCTCTTTATCTTCCTGGCTCTGAGTGGTTCCAGTAACTTTTAAAGACGGTAATGACTTTGGTTCCATTTTCATTGTAAACACTGATGTACGTGTATTTCATCGCCCCTGCAATACGCAAAGACTGTCTCCATTTGCGTAACTAGTATATTTGGTAACACTTTTGTACGATACAAATACACTTCCTCTCTTCCACGGCCGCTCGTGGTTATCGGCAGGGCGCAGGGATTTGACGTAAAGTTGATATAAAGTCGCCTAAATTGCTTCTGATTTGTTTGAGAAGAGGAGGGAGGAAACTGCACGATGAACCTCAAACTTTGATCGCGTTACCATTTTTTTTATCCAGTCGAACCAAAAACCAGAAGACCAGAAATTCATACAAGATTTATTCAGAATCGCTATAGGGAAGAGACCACTTCGGACACATGATTGTAGATGGGATGATAAGGTTCGTTATTGTGCAGTGGTCCGATGGTAACATGTATGTAGGACTACACAACCTGTTTTTCCCGAAACGAATACATTCGCCTCCAGCGCGTCTGTTGAACCAGTGAATCAAATAAATTCCTTTCTAGTGAACTTCTAGGTCCGTTCTTTAATTTTAATTTTGTAACCTACTAAAATTCATTCATCCTTTTATTCATTTATTCATGTAGTCTTTCTTACGACAGGTCTGTAGCCTCTCCACAGAGTGCAATCTAATGTTTCCTTTTTCAGTTTCTAGTGTCCTCCCTTTTCCTTAAGGTCATCTAGTAGCTTCTTACATCGTCTTCCCGTCACTTCTATCCTTCATTCTGTCTTGCCTCCCATAAATCCAGCCCCTCATCCTTACCTCGGGGTATTGTGGATTCGTGCTCTACTCTACCCTGGTTCACGTGGGAGGTGGTAACAGTTGTGGAGGGTATACCCTGATGAGGGTTGATACGACACACGCTGGCTAACGGGGCTCTGGTCTACGCAAGGCAAGGTGGAAGGTATCGTGCTGAAGGCTGCATGGCACTGAAGTAGAGATTGTAGTGTCATAAACGATCCCCTTGGGTTGCCAGACCGCACCCCATTGAATGTAGGCCTTCCGTTCACGTGGGGCTCCGTAGACCGTGACCAAATGTTTTCCCCGTTTTTCGTGGGAGGGCTCCTTATTGGGGACTCTGACAGACATGAATGAATGAACCATTGGCTCTGGAGATGAAGCTTCTCTCTCCATAGGAACCCTGTTAGGGAACGTGGAGGGGGGGGGCTCATTTACCGGAGACTTTCAGGGAAAGGCGTAAAAGAAAATTCTGGAGAAGAGCGTCTCTCTCCGTAGGGGCCCTTTGGAGAACCTGCGGAGTCCGTTGACTGGGAATTTTAAGATATAGTTGGAGAGCTCCTGAAAGGGAACATCTCTCTTTGTGGGAGCTCTGTTAAGGGGGCTCCTTTCTGGCGATCCGGGAGGACATGGCGAGGAGGGCTCAGGGGACGGACATCATACTGCGTGGGGGCCCCGTTGGGGAATTTAGTAGGGGGCCTGTCTACCGGGGCCTTGTGAAGGCTCTGGAGACGGGCACCTTTCTCCACAGGGACCCTGTTAAGTAACATGGAAGTTCGTTCACCGGGAGCTCAGAGGTAGTTGAAAGGGGGATCTGGAAAATTGGCATATTTCTCTGTGAGAGCTGTGTTAGAAGAACCTGGAAGGGCAGGGGGGGTGCTCCTTTGCCAAGGGCCCTGGTCGTTATGAAAGGAAGGCTCTGGGTATGGGCATCTCTCTTCATGGGGGCTCAGCTGCGTAACCTGGAGTGGGCTAATCTACCGGGGACTTTGAGATGTGGTTGAAAGGGGCTCTGGAGTTGGAGTGTCTCTCTCTGTGGAAGCTCTGTGAAGGGAACCTAGAGGGAGGGCTCCCTTTCTGGGGACCCTGAAGGATATGTAGAAAAGGATCTGGAGACGGGCATCTCTTTCCATAGGGGCCCCGTTTGGGGAACCTGGAGGAGGGCTCGTCTACCGGGGACTTTGAGAGCTGGATGAAGGGGGCTCTGGGGATAGATCGTCTCTTTCTGAAGAGGCTCCGTGGAGGGAGTCTGGGGGGGGGGGGAGCTCCTAAATTGGGGACCCTGGAAGATGTGTTAGGAAAGTCTCTGGATGCGGGCGTCTCTCTCCATGGGGGCCCCTTTCCATCCGAGGGGGATCTGGTATGTTGGGGGGGGGGAGACTCGTATACCGGGGAAGAAGGGCTCTAGTGGTGGGGTATCTCTCTCCGAGGGATTCCATGAAGTGGACCTTGAGGGAGGGCTCCTTTACTGGGGAACCCGAAAGATGAGGTTTTTGGGAGATATGCAAAATGCCCTGGAAACGGGCCTTCCTCTCCATAGGGACCCTGTTAGGGAACCTGGAAGGGGTTCGTTTGCCGGGACTTTTGAGAGAAAAAAAATATATCTAGGTTCCTTTCTTGGACCCGGAGGCCATTAAGATTTTAAGTCTGGGGGCCATCTGGAACTTTAGTAAGGGAACAGGGCTGTCCTGAGTTGATATTAGATTATGGGGCACGAAGGGCCCGTGTATAAGGCCTAGGTGCATCGGGACCGTAATGCCTCGAACCCAATGTTAATCGATCAATCAGTCAATCAATCCTTCTGTCTTTTCTGCAGTAACGTGTTTTAGAAGGCATTTCCTATTCAAGATGTGACTAATCCGGTTAGCCTTCCTTCTTTTTATTGTTTTCTGGATTTTCCTCTTCTCCTTCTTTGTATTAATTCTTTTCTCAAACGATCAGTCCATCTGATCTCCATCCTTCTCCTGCACCTCATTTCAAAACTTTCCAGGTATTATAGGTTATGATTGGACCCGACGTACGTTACTTTTATTGTATCGATTACTGACAGCGCAGTCAGAATTGCCTTGTTGCCAGAAATTGATAACATCGTGACTTGTAAATTAAATTGGTACCCTTGTCAACATTAAACAGCCAATAACGGATCCCTTGTGGATACGAGTTTGTTATATGGGCGTACCTGAATATTAATTCCACAATGATCTGCAACGTTAGCATGTAAACTACAAGTTAAAGGGTAACTTGACATGTACCTGTGCTTTGTGTTGTATCGACTGGCGTATTGTTGTGGTTGAGACTCTCCACCTGACTACTGGCGTGAGACTAAAATCAGCCCTTAGCTGTTCGCTATTTTCCTGCATGCATATTAAATGAGAGTTATTCCCAGTAGATGTCACTGCGCTATTAGGGAGCACACTGTTGCGGAGTGTGTGTCGCTGTTTCTGTAGATAATGTACACTTACTGAAAACATGAACGTGTGTTGGTAGTGATAACCACTGATAAAATTCGTTTTTTGGTCTTCGGGGATGTGTCACTGTGTTCCAGCGATTTTGAGGAACATACTGCCTCCGTTTTCAGGGTAAAGAGTAGGCAGTCGCTTAGGAGAGGATGTGGTGTCCTACAACATTACACGACAGCATAACTCAAAAGTCCACAGGTCATTTGTTTAATTTTCTGATTGACGTTGGGGAAGCATTTTCCATAGAATTCAAACCAAAATTCGACATTCTCTTCATTTGTAACAAATTATGATGTATTCAACTACCAACTTACTTAATTAACCAAAAACACAACAAAAGTCAAGTAACGGATTCATTGGTTCTTTATCTACAACGCCTTGATTGGTGGAAAACAAATCTTTTGCGTTTTGAGAACACAGAAGTTTATAATTTTTTTGTAGCTTTATAACTTTCAGTTGTATTTGTATGGCGCGTTATACGAAGTACACACCTGTTTTTCCCTTAGCGCAAATAGTGTTGTGTGCACTGCTGTGGTCACTGTGTTATCGGTTTTAGAGCGTCCTTTTGAGTAAAGTAACGTGCAGACGTCGTATATTCAGCGAAAGTGTGGGGCAAAAGTGTGAAAAGTGGTTAGTACCACGCATAACGTAGCCTGAGCCATTCCACGCCCTTTCTGTCTCCTTGCAGATCCACTGTAATACTGTTTTACTGTGTACGCGTAGCCCATCCAAGTTTTGAGTTATGTCAACGAGTAATTATGGTACTGATGAACCCCTTTTTTTCTCTCTCTCTCTCTCTGTGGGAACACTTCCTGCTTCCAGTGTGCATGCATGGCGCGCATAATTAATAATGTGCCTTGTTTTATCGCTGTTTTATGACTGTTGCTGGTACATGCCCCTAACGATTGCTTACGCGACACAGAATTGCTATTAATATGCATGCACTGAAGTGAGATGATCCACGCCTACTCCTGAAAGTGAAGTCTTCGCTGTTGAGTCCAAACTGTTGGTTTCCTGATGCTGAAGCCGATGTTTTGGGAGATCATTATGCGGCTTCCGTTGAGTGTGGAATTCTTAATTTAAATTATGACAGAATAGACGCTCTTCGTGGCTTATCGGGCTGATACGGTGAGTAGAGTGCTGTAACGTGTGTGAGGGGTTGACAGCTCTGCAGTTTAGAAACGCGTGCAGATGGGAATTTCAGTGCCGGTGGTAGGGTGATATCGATTCTCTGTGGGTGGATACGCATGTGGAATTGGCTGTGCAGAGTTGTCTTCGGTTGGGCGTTTTGCCTGCAGTGTTCACCGTCGGTTACGTGTGATCCGGTTACAGACGTACGCAGTAAAAGAGACTGACTGGCTGATTCCGGGTACGGGTAATTTGATTCCTGGCAGGAGCAAGAGATGTTTCTCTTCTCTGCAGCGTCTACACCGGCTGTGGGGCCTACCCAGCCTCTTCTTCGTTCCTCACCTAGGATAAGAGGGCCACGGCATGAAGCTACCCATTTACATCCATCCACCTTCACGGTTTAGAATTTGTGGAGGTGTATCTTCAATTTACCTTGACCTTTACCATTTATATCTATCGCCGAATGTTTCCCACATTCGTGTAGTGAAGTCGAAATCTATAAAATGTATTGAAGTGCCTCCTACTCCTCTACGTGAAACTTCTCTGAACCCCCAATTCAACTTCGTTTTTAGACGCGTTCGCAAAATTGCGAAAAGGGAATATTAACTTAGTCATGTCTGTCCGTTCCTCCGTCTGTCCGCATGGAACAACTCAGCTCCCATGGACGGATTTTTTTTTTTCGTTTAGTAGTCCCTCTTACTACAAAGCGAGCTCTCCACATAGTGCGGTCTAGAGCCTCCTCCTTCAAATGAGAGTGCCCTCCTTTCCTTAAGATCATCTAGTAGCTTCCTACATCTTCCTCGTCTTCCTGTCACTTCTATCTCACCTTTTATCTTTCCTTCAATAACCCGCTATAGAAGGCAGTTTCTACGCAAAATGTGACCAATACAGTTAGCCTCCTTTCGATTAATTATTTCGTGTAGGATATTCCTCTGCTCCTTGACTCTAAGTAATACTTCATTTCTCACGTGATCGGTCCAACTGATCTTCTCCATCCTTCTCCAGCACCACATTTCAAAACTTTCCAGGTGTTTATGTTGTACTGCCCGAAGCGTCCAAGTTTCAGCACCATATAAAGCTATGCTCCAAATGTAGCATTTTATTAGTTTCTTCCTCAATTTTAAGTCCAATGTGCTAGGAAAAAAAAGCCATCTTCTTGTTGAATGCAGCTTTTGCGATGACAATCCTGGATTTAATTTCGCAAATACATCTTCCATCATTCGTTAACATGCTACCCAAATATTTAAAATATTCCACATTCTCTAGATGTTTTTGGTCTATCATAATTTTTACTTTGAATGGTTGTCTTGAAATTCTCATTACCTTTGTTTTTCATGGACGGATATTCATTAAACGTAATACTTAAGGGTTTTTCGAAAATCTGTCCAGATATTTCAAGTTTCATTGAAATCGGACAAGAATAAAGGTTACATTACATGACGACCAATAAACTTTTTTATTATATCTCGCTCATTTCGTCTTAGAATGAGAAATGTTTCAGACAAAAGTTGTAGAGAATATCAGAACACACTTTTTATGTTCAACAAACCTTTCTTCGAAAATCGTGCCATTTGTGAAAATATGTGGGAAAATATTGTAGAGCGGCGCAGGCCACGTGACAATGTGGTGCATGGGCATTCCATTCTGGATACCTAAAGCTACAAATACACTCAGGTTATGTAATACACATTGTTTTTACACAGCAACAGTGGTTGCACGAACGCGCCTCAATGTTATGTTGTGCGTACACTGCCTGTCTTATGTTTTATTTAAGATTTTAAAACACAATAGTTACGGTATGTACCACATGTTAAGCTTTTAAGAACTCAGTGTTTTCACTGTGTTTTTAATGTATTTCATGCGATTTCCATAATAACGACCAGTTATTTCTGTAAACATCGGTAACCGTGAGGTAATTGTAATGGGGACGTTGTGTCTACTGGGCGATATAAACTGAATGTTTGTTCATTATTTGTATAAAATTGGTTTTTTAGCGTGTTGCCGATACTGATTCTTCATCGGAGGTAATATCACCATATGAAATTCCCACGTTTATTGACAGACATTACTTCATATGAAACGCACGTTGCCTTCATGATCCTCTCCACGAATCACTTTGTCGTCTACCTGATCCCGACTCCTTTAACTCTGATGATGGGGACAGCATGTTTATATAAACATGAAACATGTCGAAACCAGGAAGACTACCGTTTGTACAATACCCGCCGAGACGGTCGTAGTAAAAGCTGTGCAGTTAATTTGTTATTTATGTTGCGAGATTTAGCTGGCTTTGTAACTTTGCCTGAAATTAACGACGTAATGCTAGCGGAGTGTACAGACTCTAGTCACATAATGCTCTGCTTATTGAACTGGGCAACACGGGTTCCGGTGGTGGTCATAATTTAGCAGATCGTACAACACACATGGGTGAACACGGAGCACTGTTCCCATTACCCGCCGGCGAATAAAAGGCTGCCATCTGCGCATGTACCACAGACCATCGTAGTATGCAAATTACCGCTTAGGTCTATTCTTTACGTCTGTGTGGCGCACACTGTACTGGTTCAGGCTAAGTTTTCAAGCAAAATTGTGCTTGTTATTAACTGTTAACGTGTTTTAAATGTGAATAATGTTTTTGAAAATCTTCCACTTTTTGTCGTTGTGATTAGTCGTACCACCTGGGTTCAGTCTGGCGATGACATTTATATTTATTTTTTTCTTTGCAACGAGTTTCTGCCATTTTTCATTTTACTGCCTGTCTGTCTCTGCAACGAATTTAGATACCCTTTATGAATATAGCAGGGGTAAGTATAGAAGAATTACAGATGCTGGTATTCATAGTTCGTATTTCTGTTAGTGCGTGGAACAGAACGTAGTAGTAGAATGTTATGTCATCAGGGAGACCTGCCTAATACTGCAGGTATTAATGTCTCTGTAGAGTTGCAGGTTTATCTGTTCCTTACGAAACCTGTGTTTTATGGAGATTTTTGTTCGTCTGTGGAACGTTTCCGGCAATATTTAGCAGCATCACGCCTGCATGGTAATAAAATTGTGATTCCGTTCTTTGAATACTGTGTTTTGTTAGAATTGGATTCACGTCATTTACTCGTATAGAATAAATTCTGTTGCGTGCTTATTCATCTCTTCATTGCAGATAGTAAAGTTCGCGAGAAATGCAGCACCCATTTGATTTTTAAGTACCGACATCTCTCATAATCTCGTACGTGCTGGTATAAATTGATTTTATTGGATTATGGCGGTTTATCTCGGATGAGTGAGTAAGTTTGTTGTGGAGCTGCTCTGCTTGGTTGCTCACCCCTCTGTCACTTGCTCGTAACAACGACAAGTTTGCAATCACACAGAGCCCTTACCTTGACTGTACGGTTTATAGCAGAATTAGCTACTCGAGAATCCGATATTCTTTAATCCAGCCTCTCACAAGCTTATTACCTTACGGAACCATTTCACGACCCACAGAATTGCTAATAAAGGTTTTAGAAGGTGGAGTTTTAAACTAGAAAGTTAACTGAATACGGACTTGGTAAAATTAAAAGTATGTATGTTCTTGTTTTTATATGGAGTTAGCTGCGAAAGGAGACCTTGGCCGAATTTTTTTTTTTCAGTCTTAGAAATGTCCGAAGGCAGATTCAGAATCTGTCATGTAAGTCAAGAAGACTGAACAACCCTAAGCTTTTTAAAATGGAATTCGATCAAAATCCAGTTCGTCTGACGTGATGGATGTGTCATTGTGTTACCCTTAGAGGTTATTTGGCATCGAATTGTGCCATGGGATGATAATGTTAATGGAACTTGTAAGGGTTGGAGATGTAACATTCACTGCCTGTTGGTTGGGACTGTCATGGATTTCTTGTGAAGGTACTAAGGATAACCTCATCAATGTCGCAACCGAGATGCGAACCAGGTCACCCCAGAACCAAACGAGAATAGCTACCGCTTTAGCCGTCCCACTTGGTGCCAAGTTTGATAAGTATGTTCAAATGACAAATGAATAATGTCTGAAGCTGAGGTTGTATCCAAGTAGTGTTCATAGAGTCGTGTAATAATATTTATGAATGCACAGAATTATGTATGTTGCACAGTAAACTTCTTATTTTTCTTCCTTTTCCACCCCAAAGCGTCTGAAGAACAACTAGATGTTTTCTGACCGTTTTATTAAATGATACATGTTCTGATGTTTTGCTGAAAGTCACGAGAAATGTAGTCTGTGGGTGGACCCGCAATATCATGTGGGAGGTAGTTTGCTGCTAGCATGGGTTTCGTGGTATATATAAGTTGACCCAGAACAGGCACGAAGGCCCAGAGGGGGAGTAGAGGTGTAAATCTGCTCTTTCTTTTACCTCGGCACTAGATAGGGTGGGTGGTCAACGCCACGCCCCGGCCGCTTTACCACCGGGAAAGACCCGGTACCCATTATATAGGAGGCTGGGTGGGCCCCAGTGCCGGTCTATATATGTGTGTGTGTGTGTAAACTGCAGAATTTTCTTTCACAAGATTTCGACGTATTTTAACGAATGAAATATCAGGCTTACGATTGAAGAGTAGGAAGTAATTGGAAGGGTGCGTGCGTCCCTGGCGTGGTGTATTGTGTAACAGTGAGGATTTTGTGAGTGAAACTGTTCTTTATTGCTGAATTATGTGTGGACATTATGCCGAGGTTTTGTTGTCTGTGCGTGTGCCTTAATTCTAACTTCTGAAGGTTGCACCACACGGGAGTTACAACCTTAGTACGGGGTTTGGTTTCTGAAGAATTTTACACATTAGACGCTGGAATGCTGTGATTTTAATCACCTACGTTCCGCGTCACTTCTGTAACCTGCTAGACAACACCACAGTTTGAACGTAAGCCTCAAAGCTTCTGATTTTGTAATCCTTCCTCTTTCGTTGGTTACTTTCTTTGTCCTTGAACCATCATTTCACTAACCTGCTGTGTTTGCTGCTTGTTATTCTTAATGCAAATAATAAAAGGCAATTTGTATTGGTGCACATTTATAATTTTTGTTCAAATTTATGGACGAAATGATAATTATAGTGCATTTTGAAGCCAAAATACTTCTCTATAATTCCTATGCATACACGTATTTTGAAAATTGGATCACGTGACGTTGACGAGTTTGGATTTTTTTTTGCCTCCTTTTGTTATACCATCAGTCCATTGCAATACTGTAAGTGCAATTTATGTAGTCGAACCTAAAATCCCACACCATAATATCCCAAAGAATATTCTCCAATAATATCCCAAAGAATATTCTCCAATCATATATTCACATATCCGTGAAATGATATTTGCGAAAATCTGGTTGTTAAATCTGTTGGTTTGAATCTTTTCCGTCTTCTAGGCTCTTCTCCTTCAAGTAGTGTGGATGCGAGTTCTTTTGGATGTGTTGTTGTTTTGTCTCGTTACTTGACGCTGAATTTTGTAATTTCTTCTCTAATTGTAGGTACCTTTAAGTCTGTACGTATAACTTACTTTTGCTGGGAAGACTTTATTTTGATATCTCTGTAATATTTCAATGTTCGAATTACTAGCTGTACCCCAGAGAGGTATACCGTATGTCCAAATGGGCTTAAGAATAGTTTTTGTACACCAGTAACTTATTTTTTATTGATAGCTCCGAAGTTTGGAATGAATATGGTCTGGTTACTTCTCACTTACGGTTGAACAGTTTAATTTGGGTTGGCAGCGTTTAACTAAATTCCGAAAGTTGTGCTGTGAGAATCAGAATGTCGCGCAGGGGTCTAGTTTCCGTACAGCTGTGCAGTGCATGCTTTGAATTAACGCTCCTGAGTACTGACGCAGTCTTGCTTGGGAGTTTTGAACGAGAAATTGTTTGCAATGCTGAGCTGCGTCGTTCTAATATAATGCCACGACACTTCAATTTGGACAGCACATATTAAGTTGTAAAAGGACACCCCATTAGGGACGTTACATGTGTTCATATAACGTGTGTCAAAACACACAACTCTGGACAGTGCACGCGTCATCCTTTCATTCTGTACAATACTGCAGGCTCAGTTATTGGATTTGGAAACAAATTATATCGTTGTTTACAATACATGAGTATATACTGACTTAGTTCTACCAGACACAACAGCCATTTATTAGAAATGCCCGCTTTGTATATTTCGGCTACCTTTAGTTATATTCGTGAGTATCGGGTACCAGCAGAAATGTGTGTTCTACTTTTTCCACATTCTCACTTTCACATTTACTCCCTGATGATGGGCCAATAAGGCCGAAACATCTAAGTCTCTTATGTAATATTATTGTAAATCTAATGCAATCGTGTGCATTTGTTGGTGTAAATTGTAGTAATGTGTTCTACTGTCGCGACGTTTGCTTTCCTTGTCATTAATGTCACAACGTGGACAAATAGTTAAGCACAAATTTTAAAGAAGAAATAACACCCTCTTAGGCATATGCCGTATATTCTCGAATCTAATCCGCACTAGTTTTTTGCCGATATCTAAACGAAAAAAATGTTAGTTCGTGGTTCTAATCCGCACCTTTCCTTCAACCGCCCCTTGCCTACAAGGCAGACTGATTGAATAATATTGTGTATTACCAATGCTTTAACCGTTATCTGACTAACGCGCCCTGTGTGAAGTGGCCGTTTAACTGCCAGCGGTACAAACGCACCACAGCTGATTAGCGCTGCGGCCGTTTAAATGCTTCGTACATTCATGTAGATGACGGCGAGTCTGACGAATAATAGATTATAAATATTATATAATATATTATAAATAAGAAAATAAATTATAATATTGTTCTTACGGCACGTACAGCGGCTCTACCATTTTTCCAAAATCCGGCTTACGACCGCGAATCTAATCCGCATCTGACTTTTAGCCCTCTGAAAGTGTAAAAAGGGTGCGGATTAGATTCGATAATATACGGTAATTAAAAAAATGGGATCGGTGTTTCGAATTACATCGAGAATCTACAGAATACTTGCTCATCTCTTTTTTGATGGTGGCAACCGCTTATTAGGAAGATCGCGGAGAGAATTTCGTATTTTTTGTTTTTTGTTATAGCATCCGCTGAGAATTTTTACATTTAGGTATTACTAGTGGTCACAGGTAAAAGACAGAAACCAGCCGAAATTTACCTGTCTGTATATGTTAGTTACCGTAACAACAAAACAGATGCCGTACCTCTCTTGCTGTCTTATCATATGTACAACAGTCTGATTTATATCCGCTGGTTTTCCGTAAAATTACAGTGTCTGAAGTGTTAGCTGCGTGCATAGCATTTACACCGAAATGTCCTTGTAGGAATGTCCTACAGTATCTTTTGTCTGCTAGGCTGCTGTTTAGCGAACAAGTACTATTCTTTTTAAACTGGATATAAGGGCGAAATGATTATGATACGAGGTATAATTCCCGTCACACACGCGTAGCACGAAGTTGAATGCAGAGTGCCACAATTTCAGCACAAAGAAGCATGCAGTGAGCTGCACTGCAGTGCACAACATTATTAACTCCTCTAAAATCGGGAAATTAAAATAAATAATAAAATTCAATGAACCCTGATACACAAGGTACGAAAAATAAAATCAACTTAAAAAAATACCCTAAACATATTCCACCCCTCACAGTTCAAATAATCTATCGTATAAAAAATTAAATCACAAATTACAACAACCTTGATGATTCTTCAATTAAAATGATAAATAACCCAAAATTAAAAACAAGACAATCAACAAAATCAGACCATGCCGAATCGCACGACATAATAATTCAGCGTAAATGAAAAACTCAACTAACAGAAATGGCATGATTAACCTTAATCCAGCTCCACCTTCCGGTACAGCCACTTTGTTACGACTTATCTCATTAACAACAAAACGAGAGGTAGCATTAAATTAGTTAGTGTGGTGAGCTGTGCATAATACAGGTATGCGCCGCATAACGACGTTTCGGTCGACGGGCCGCATATACGACGGTGGTCCCACAAAATTATAATATTATAATATAAGATTGTATTACAATACTTACCGTTGTGCTAGGCTAGCCTACAGTATTCAGTACAGAAACATGCTGTACAGTTTTGTAGCCTAGGAGCAATAAGATATATACCATATAGCCTAGGTGTGTAGTAGGCTATACTACCTAGGTTTGTGTGCGTACACTCTCTGATCAACGACGAAATCGCCTAACGAATTTCTCAGAATGTATCCCCGTTGTTAAGCGACGCATATCTATATGTAGGCGTATTGTGGGAGAATGTGTGTGGAAACTGAACAAATATGTTATTGTGTTCAGACAATATTTGTGGAGGTTTCTAGGTCGTATCTCGGACTAAAAAACTGGCTGTTGGGATTTGCGTATTTTTCCTTAGTGTCAGATATTCGCAAGTGGGGCATCTCGGTTACAAAACAGGAACGCTTGCCGCCGCACCCTTCATTTTGTAAGGCTGATGTAGTGACTGAGTGAGGTGGCTGTTTTATTCAGTAACGCCTCCGTCGTTGATGTATTAATGATGTTCGTCGAAATTGATCTTTGTTGCACCTTCAATACAGGTACCTAATTTAGTGTTTTTTGTTGCTTCATCCACATGCCGTTATCACGAATTATGCCGTTTGCGAGGTTGTGAGGTACTCACAGCGGTCTTTTAAGATCCATGTCTTCCAAGAAGATACACCGTGCCGACTGGTATATAGTTCCGGCGTTTCAGAAGGACAGCTGTTTCTGGGTGGTCAAGGTCAGGCAGTCTCATTGACTGCCTGAAGCTGAGACTGCTGAAACATTTGTAACTGCGTACCAGTCGGAACGGCGTTACGTCCCAGAAGACTTGAATCTTCATTGTATCTTTTGCACTATTACATGTGATTTAATCGAGGACCAGCATCCAGTTCAGAGCGTGTACCAGCAACTACATATTCATTACGCGACATTTACTGATTGCAGGGAGTGCTATTGCTAGGAACAGTGGACTGTTTCTTATGTACTTGGAGTGGATTCTTTTATTGCGTGTTACAGTCTGACTATCAAAAACGGCGGATTTTGAATTGGCAGTGCGCGTTTTTGTTTAAGACATGGGAGCCGTCAAAATTCTGGGAACTTGCGGAAGATTTGAGTGGTGTGTAGATAAAAAGGATTTGGCGTGTTATTGTACTTCACTGTGCTCACGTCACACTTAATGCTTCAGATCCCACTGTATCCAGCCGTCCTTAATGTTGGGCAGCTGCTGTAACTAGACTGGTCCGATAAGGACATATCGGCTTTCTCTCATTCCCCTTTCTTTCTTACATTTTTTCTCCTTCTGTTTTCTCGTCTTTCTTACTTTCTTATCCTACATTTCTTCGTATCGTCCTTCCTTGTGTGTTTTCTAGTCTTTCTTCCTTTGTCTTCATGTCCTCTTCCTTTTCTGCATGTCTCGCTTTCTACATTTCTTTTTTTCTTCCTTCCTTCAGTACTGAACGTTACCGAGCAAGGAGGCTGAAACATCTCCCCTAACTTTTCTGTAGGTACCCGATTCTAAACTCGATCAGAACCCGGTGTATCCTGACAAATATGTTCTTTTCCTCGGGTCCTCCAGGCAGATGTCTGGTATCGTAATTTGCGTCGCGGCCGTTTCCTGCAGCATTCTTCCCAATTCACCGTCGTCTACTCATTTGATGCTATGCTTTAGTTACTGATAAACTACACAAAAATAAAATAAAATAGCTACTGTGAGGATATGTGTGATCGAATGTAACAGCTGGTCCCTTAATGAAATAGTGCACAGAACTGGATGATAAATCTGTCTCTGGTTATTTCTAACTGTTCTGACATTCGCCTTCAATGACTGATGGAAACGATAAACCTCTAATAGATGTGCTTTCCTAGTCTTTTTCCAATTCACACATATGCCCAGCCCATTTGTGCCTTATAGATGTCAATCGTGCGACAGTGCTAGATGTCACGTGGGTTTTATTGAAAACCGTAATTTTGTAGCGATACTTCTTGGACAAGCCCATTGTCAAAGTAGAAATATGAAGACAGCGTCCAACTGTAAGACATTTCGGTGGGTGACTCAGTGTCTGTCTTCGGGTAAAGGAAATGCGTGTTCTGTTTTGTTGAGACATTTATGTGGAGCTCGTCTTGATCAAGAAGAAGCTAAGTTGGCCCGAAGCTGTTGTGTGAATCAAGGAGAGAATGTAACAGTTCTGGATGGGAGACATCAGTTCCTTGTTAAATACAAATTGCGACAAGAGCCAGAGAATACTGGCAGACAAATAAGGAGAAATGTTACGCAGTAAATCACACCAAGTAAACTGATGGACGTCTGGAACATGCTGAAAGCGCGAGTGGTAATGAGGCTCTTCTCTCTCCTGTCATCTCACTGGCTGTGTATTTAGCTTAACGAAATGAATTTACTGTTTCCAGTTCACTTAACCAGACCAGACTAATGCGGTATACGGAATAGAATGTACAGTGTGGAATGTGGCGTTTAATTTTCCTTATCTTCTTTGCAGGTTCAAGTGGCTGCGATTCCCGGACATCGTAAGTATTGCCATATTTGATATGATATTGTTTTATGGTTTCGCTCATTGCGTGTTATACATTTGAGTGAAAGTTACTGCATGTGTTGGTACTTTTTCATTTCAGCCTACAATTTCCATTTTCGAGAATTGTAAAAGCAGATCAGGTTATGTGCCTTTCAGAGGAACCTATTACCTTCGTCTTGCTGTTGGACGTGCCCGTGCATGAAATGGAATATTTTAACCTGTATCTAGTGCCTACGTCTAACACACGCATATGCCTTTTGCCTCCATACGCCTCCTTACATTTTTTTCATTCTCGTAGGACTAACATATAATTTTACAGCCCTTACGCACTTCTTAGTCAAAATACGACTGTTAGTCATTTTTATATGGTGTCTGCCTCATTACGGCCTCTCCCACCCTTGCTGTATATCCGATTGCTACTCGCATGCTGGTGAAGAAGTTCTTCACCTTTAGAACCCCCAGTTTCATTACCGTGTTCATCAGACCGTACTACTATTACACTATTCCATGCTAAACAAAGAAGCTGTCGAACACTGACGCCCCATATGACGTTTTATGCCATTTTCTTATAGTAACAGGTTGTTCACTTCCCTGCTTTTGCACTCCTCTAACTGAACGTCCCATCCGTGTAGGCCTGTCGCAGCTAGCCTGTTTTTAATATATTACTAGCAGCCTTTCATGTCCGTGTGTTCAGGCGCTCTATAGCTAGTGAACTCCGGAAATGCGGTTATTATCGCCAGTGTGCATATACAAATGATTCTTACCGCGTAAATCGTGGTTATTGCGTTCCTGATAGGGGATCTCGAAATTGTTGCGAAATATACATGACAGCATCTGACCATTTAAACCGTAGATGTGTGATAACGTTAGCCACATTTCAGCCTTGTAGTGCATTCGTCACATAGTGACCTGACTTGTTTCCTGCGTGTAATCCTTGCTGCCGACTGCCGCGTGAGGTAGCCAAGGTAGATCACAGTCATGTTTGTCATCAGAAAGCTGATGGTGGTGGTGACGGGGCGACTGTCTGTAAGGTTGGTATGCGGCTGTCAACCCGACAGGATATTATTAAATGTGTGTGTTGTTTTAAGCATATTTCCACTTTCTTAACCGCGCCGGTTTTCCTTTAATAACATTAGCTGCCAACAGTCTTCGAATATAAACTGTGTCCTTTTGATGTCTCCGTGCTGAGGTGGGGCGCCGTGTCATTGCGTAATTGGCGCCGGATGTTTTAAGACAACACAGTGGTCTTTTCTTCAAGATTTTAATGTTTTGCTGACCGTGAATCTCAGTATAATCCTAGTAATTGACCAACTTAATGCACAACTTCTTGTTTTATAATAAGTATTTCTCTACATAGTTCGAACACTATTGTACTCATCATCAGGAGGTCAAAATTGTACTGTACAGCATCTGGTATCATCACACTCTGTAGGTGGCCGTACGGTTCACAGGTGCATGTACACCTGTGCACCGTACGGCCACCTACAGAGTGTGATGATACCAGATGCTGTATAGTACAATTTTGATCTCCTGATGATGAGCACAATAGTGTTCGAACTATGTAGAGAAATATAATAAACGTATTATAAAACAAGAAGTTGTGCATTAAGTTGGTCAACTACAAAGATTATCTTCAAGAGTCGAAGTGTCCGTTGAATGTACACATGGAACATTTTCGACCTTTGTAGATCAGACCACAACGTTGGCTCGAAATGTCAATTAACTCAGTGACGCGGGCACCACACCCCAGAGGAATAGAGGACTAAACAGTACCGCTGCGACAGCCTGAAATCTCGCATATATTTCGTATGTTGTGAGGTCTGTCCAAATTGGTACAGCCCTCGAGCACTTTTGCTGACTTTGCCTTTATCGTACAGGAGTGTGGGAATTAGGACAGTCATTAGGTCTTAGCCCGTCTGGGTTGTTTACGGACGTTTCGTCCCGAAACGTCCGTAAACAACTATCAACATACGCTGCTTAACAGCCCAGACCTCATCTACACCGCGGTGGAGGCCTGTGATCTGGCATGGGACAGTCATTTGTTATTGTCCTTCGTGTGTAATTTACTCGCAAATCATGTCTATTAAATGTTATGCCACAAAGCTTTGGATTATGCTGCAGATCTTAATCAAGTTGGAGACAGTCAGGGATATATTGAGGTTAGTTTCATGGTCATGATAATTCGGTGGAAGCCTATATGGCAAATTTTCTTTCTTTTTTCTTCGTCAGTGATTTTTCAGAGGAGGTGTCGATAGAAGCGAGTGTACTTTCCTGTATTCTTTGTTAAGATATTGATCAGTTTTCTAGATCTGATATGTGTATGTGTGTTTATATATATATATATATATATATATATATATATATATATATATATAGATAGATAGATATATGCGCGTGCGCGTATGAGGAGACAAATTTGTCAAAATTCCTTCATCCGTATTATAAAAAAGTGTAATGGTTATCGGAAGAAATGAAACCCTCTTCTTTGAGATGAATTTTTTAAATGTAATCTTTTACGAGAAAGATTGTGTGATATCAAGGAAATGAAGAAATGGGAAAGAAGACGAAGAGGCTGTGCTTCTCATTTTGTACATCGTGTCTGGCCTGTAAGAACTTGCATCATCTTTAGATAATGTCTGTACATATAACTAACCCGGAACTTCAGTAATTCATAACTTGAAGAACGGCTGAAAAAAAAGAAAAGAAAGCGTACCCTTGACTTATCTTCAGCGAATGCCTCTGTATAATCTTCTCCATGAAATAAGGAAGAGTTAAAAATTGAAAGAGCAATTAATTGTGAAGTACGGTTCCTCGCATGCAAGGAGTTTTAAACTTTTAACGTTGTCGAACTTAGACGTTGACTGTCCGTAAATGGCGTTCTACTAATTATTAATGTGTCACACGGTGTTTCTTGAACAACTAGGGAGTTTGTCATCGAGCAGTCCCGGGGTCAGTTCCGGGCTAGTCTGTGTCGGAGTTGTGTTGGACACAGTGGCCCTGGGACAAGATTTTATCCGAGTACTTCAGTTCCGGGGACAGCGGTAGCACAGTGGTTAAGGTGCTACGCTACACATCGGAAGGTCGCTGGTTCGATTCCAGATGGAGTCACTGGAATTTTTCATTGACGTAATCCTTCCGATCGCACTATGGCCCTGGAGTAGACTCAGTCTCTAACAGAAATGAGTACCAGGGGTATTTCCTGGGGGTAAAAGCGGCCGGTGCGTAAGGCTGACAACCTTACCACCAACCCGGGTCATTGTTACGTAATCTGGGAACCTTAAATTCTTGGAAACCTCTGGGCACCCCGGGCCTTTAATGGAACTGATTTACGTTTACTTCGGTTTCACCAGTGTTCCATACTGATTCACTCATGTATCACTGACGTTATGTAATTTTGGTACTTGAGAATTTCGTTCAATAACAGCTGTAAAATTTTAGAACTGGAACAAACAGACCGAGCTAGCCAGAATCCCATCTTTCGAAGGTTTTACATTTTTGAAAGAATCCGCGCTTGCATCCATTGAGTATGTGTTCAATTTGTGTGTGTCCAGAGTTAGAGGTGTGCAGTCATAACAGGAAACACCCCTACCATTCATCGAAGTGGACAAAAGAATCATTTGATAATATGAGATATAGAAAAAGAATTGATCAAAATTCCTTATCCAAGGACGTCAAAGGTAAATTAACCCAGTCTATGTACCGCCCATTCTGAACGTCTTCCCTATTTAGGTAAAATGGAAACTTTAAAACAGGCCAGGAATTCTCCCATACCCGTTGCATGGAACAATGGTTGGTCACTAGAGTTGCTAAAAATGTTGAAGTTACCTGTGCATAATTTATCACTTCACCGTCAGTGGAGGTATATAGCGCTGTTGTCTCTTAATATCCTCAGTTCACGGAGGTGCAAAAAGAGAATATATCGTGATACATATGACGTGCCTTAAAACCCAGACTGAGTGCTAGAAATGCAAGAATCAAAATTTGTGTGAGCAAATAAAGTTATCGCTTTGCGTACCATGCAGGCACGAAGGGAGAGTGGAGGTATAACTCCATTGAGTCTGAACTTGGACGCTAGATTCCCTGATTGACCAACTTCACGCTTCGGTAACTCTGTCCCCCCCCCCCTCGAGAAATCGCTCCACATACTCACTGAATTCGAAGCTGTGTTGGCCCCAGAGCCAGACCGGATACTTTGGGGAAGATAAAAGAAATTCCCCTCAGCCTTAAATCAAACCATGTTTTGTCGGTGTTTCAGCATGCAGCCTGGTCGCTTACCGACTACGCTGTATTCATATTTGACACATGTTATGAAGTTAAAGTAATAACCATGGAACTGGTGGCTTTAGAACAGGGACTGTACTAAATGGAGTTAGTCATTTAGTCAGTAAGCCAGCCAGCCATTGGCACTGTTGCTGCCTCGCGCAGTCATGATAAGTGGTTGTGGCCCTATTTGTTACAAGCTGCTTATGCATAGACCCACACACATTTTTGAGTGCACACAAAATTTTAAAATTCATCACCTTTCATGACAACTGACAACCCGCCTCCCAAAACCCGTCTTATTCTGCTGTACTTTCGTCTGCTTGTTCATTCGAGTAATCGCTTCTGCACCAAAATTCTTTGTGCAGTTGTGCCTCCATACACCTAGTTACATGGCCAGTCCTTCATTGCCACAATGATAGCATCGTTCTGACTATATTACGTGACCTGTCGTGCTGTAGGCGTTCTTCAGGGACGTTGTATGCTGTAAAAATAAAAACATATAAATGTATAGTTGTATAAAATTGTAAAATGTCATAACAGTGTCATCAAATCGTCACGAGTTCCGATAGTAGACCCATGTTTCATCTGCTTCAGTACATTCTTAGTAATACATTATAAAGTGGTTTCATGTAAAAGGAATCTTTTCGTCACTAGAAGGTGGTACTTGTTAATCTTGGTAACTAGAAGATCGTTATGAATCTCTCATTTGTTGAAATTAATATGGTTAACAATTCAGATTGCTGTTAGTAATCCGAAGAAAATGCATAGGTTTTTTTTCTCCTTACATACATTGAATTAAGGTGCTTCGAAAAACGGGCGTAGTTAATTTTGGTAATAAAACGAAACCACCAATTCAGTCTGAAGAATAAGATATCGTCCTTTAGGACTTGTGGTGCGGTAAATAATCTGCAAGATAAATCCAGTTGTACGTACAGTCGTCATCCTGAGAATGGCTCAAAAAAAAAAAGACAAAAGAAAAAACCGTTCTACACCGTAAATATTCCTTTGTGATTTTTACATTCATGGTTCCGTGCATCATTACAATTGTTCCAAAATAAACACCAACAAGATGACACTTATGGACTATCCTTTATTTCACGGTTAGTCGTCCGTTACTCTACATGTTTCGAGCTTCAGGGAGCTCATCATCAGGAGTTCACTTTTTCTACACTGTACAGGCAGTCTCTGGCATACTGTATAATCTTTTGTTGTATTCCACCCGTTCTCCTACGTGT
>Ga0136643_10001873_pt1 | contig 26478 bp, 21 predicted proteins | sample TergutLab28metaG_FD_96883 | JGI IMG/M metagenome (GOLD analysis project Ga0136643, IMG submission 96883) | Labiotermes labralis P1 segment gut microbial communities from Petit-Saut dam, French Guiana - Lab288 P1 (version 3) (version 3) | ecosystem: Host-associated > Arthropoda: Insects >... | reverse complement strand
GCAATAGAAACTATTTTAAAGAAAATTCGGATATACACAACATTGATACTAGAACCAAATCAAACTTACACCAACCATTAGCTAACTCATCAAAATATCAGAAGGGAACATATTACTACGGGATTAAGGTGTTCAATAACCTGCCTTCACAAATAAAGGACTTGTCTGTAAATAAGAATCAATTTAGATGAGCTTTGGAAAGCTTTTTATATTTTCACTCATTTTATACTTTAGATGAATACTTCAATTAAAATAAGTAATAAAACCTAAAATAAGTATCAGCTAGCTTTAAACTTGTTAAACTTTTACGACTCATGATGGACTTGAGTCGGCTTTAAAAGTATTTAAATTTTAATAGTATAAGAAATCATATTATTATAAAGTACAGCATTACTGCAGGAAACACTGCTATTAGAGGAATTAGGATATAAAACCTTGTTATTTTAAGACATTTCTTGTTTTACTAATGAAAATTTGTGTAAGATTGTTTACACTTATATATTGACGCATGAACTTATTTATTGACATGTTCGATATTCTGAGGGTTATACCCACTTTATTGGATCTATTGAACACGAAATAAATGAAATGAAATGAATTGCAGTATAAACGTACACTTTAGTACTTCTGAAAGCACACCTACCCAACCAATGTGGGACTGTACCACCACAAAAGGACTTACGAAGTTGTTACTTGACATAATGAATGTTGGGGTCTTACCGACGGTGTGGGTGAGGAATCAGTTCTTCTGGAATATGATGCCGCATCACTGAGCGGACAGGCATTTGCTGACATTTCAATGGAACACACCGCCTGACTAGACCATTGAAGATGAAGGCAGTGTGTTCCCCTGAAATGATGGGAAAAAACTGGTCGGTGATATGGCACCACACCCCACAACAACAGAATCCTACTTTAAATGAAGTAGGATTCTGTTGTTGTGGGGTGTGACATGTTTTCTCAAAACACTCAGCTATTCACACAATAAAACTAATCTCAAAATTATATTCTTTACACATAGTTTGTCATAACTCCGGCATGCTTCAATCTATCTTGATCATCTTCAGTGAGTTACTGAACAGCAATAAAGTGTATACAAAAACATGGATTATTAAATACATTAAAATGTGTGCATACAATGTCTGAAGATATTATAAAATCCGTTTGTATCAGTATCAGTATAAGATGCAGAGGTTGGAGTTTTATAGGCTTTTACAACGGTTCTGGTTTTGACATAAAATAATACTTTATTAATGCATGGATATAAGCAACTTTAAAAAAACACTAAGCTCTTTGCCAAAGAATACATATTATAAAAGTTGCTGTTGTTGTTGTTGTTTATATTATCGTCTCTTGTCACAGGCCTTTTCTTCCTGGTACTTCTCTTGAACCAGCAGTGATTCCCACCGCTCAGGCTTCAAGCTTCACACTGCAGTACTCTCCGTATTATGTGTGATGTCTCCAGTATAGCTGTCTATTGTAGTGAATCTACTGAATGTTTTCCTGGTATAGCTTCCAACAAATTTTTCCTTAAGCACCTCGTTACTATTCCAGTGCCTCCAATAATTACTGGTACAATTGTACATTTCAGGTTCCACATTCATTGTATCTCAGTACCTAAACACTTGTATTTTAACTTCTTTACTGTTCCCTTTTGCACGGCATTTCTGTCTGCGGGTATTGCCACATCTATCAGTGTGCACGTTTTCTCTTTTTTGTTTTTAATTATTATATCTAACCTATATTATTATTATTATTATTACCTTTCCCGTTTCATTACAGAAGAAGTGCGCAACCACCACTGACTCTGGCCTTGGCTGTGAACCAACCGTACCTCACCACATGTTGCAAGTTCATGACACACTGTCCAAATACAAGAAGAGAGCACGCCATATTGACGAGCTCTCGCGGTTCTGTTTCCCTCTTGCATTTGCTGTCTTTAATCTTATCTATTGGTCATATTACCTCTCGTAACTTCAACAAAGAGTCAGAACCCAGTCCTCTAGATTTCTTCTCTAAGATCACAGCTACTATGACTCTTCACATCTTCCCTGTAGTATTCAGACAGCAGAGGAACCATCATGGGAAAGCACTAAACTGAAAAGTGATGCAACTACAGAACTGAAATACATTGTGGTTAATTTCCTTGTATCTAATGTTCCAGTACACATAACAGATATGCATACACATTATGGGCACACCACGATTTGACATGGAGTGTATGTAGGTGGGATGGGAGGGTAACTATACACAAGGGCACTACATTGTTACTGAACCGATTCCTGTCTCACAGACATTTATACTTGATTTCGTTCCCCTGTACTGCAGGTAAGTGGACAGATGTTTTCAGGACACAGAGTAGCCTAAAGTAGTCATCATATCTTGTGCTGGCCATTAAAATTAAGCAAACTTTAAACATTAGTTCCAACCACTGCCGTTCTCTACATCTGACACTCTAGCAAATTAAAACAGCTCATTGAAATAATTAAAAGGGTAGTTAATACTTTTCAAAGGAAGTAACACACAGGAAATGACCCTGCTGTCATGAAAATTCCATCAAATTTGGAATATTAAATTTTTACACAAAATCTTCAGTGTTTTAAGAGACATGGGGAAAGAATTAACATCTCTGATAACAGGTAAATGTAAAATCAAGCAGCAAATTTAATTAGAATACCTAATAAACGTAATGCACAAAGACTTAATTGGGGACCGCGGTAGCACAGTGGTTAAGGTGCTGTGCTACAAATCGGAAGGTCGCTGGTTCGATTCCAGATGGTGTCATTGGATTTTACATCGACATAAAATCCTTCCGATTGCACTATGGACCTGGGGTCGACTCAGCCTCTAACAGAAATGAGTACCAGGAGTATTTCCTGGGGGTAAAGGCGGCCGGTGCGTAAGGCTGACAACCTACCATCATCCTGTGCCGTTGTCACGAAATCTGGGAACCTTAACTTCCTAGAACCCTCTGGGCCACTCTGGGCCTGTAACGGGACTGCTTTACCTTTTACCTTACAAATACTTAATTATATTAAACAGTGATACTTGTCACACAATTTTATGGGTAAAACGGTCCCTAGAAAACTGGGAAGAGTAAACTTATTGCTGAGAAAATAAAGGACACATTTCATATTACTTACTTTCTAAAACACAGCACACCTTACAAAACATGCATAGATAGAAAATTCTAATTCTAGAACTCCCAAAATATACTCATTTCAGATACACATTTAATAGCATAGAGATTAATTTCATATCTTAAATTCAGTAGTGAATTTTATTCCCCAGTATCAAATCTAATTCATCTGTTCAAGTAACCAAAACTTTGTACATACATTAAACATAAAAACAGGGTGAACTTACTTAAAACTACACAATCCATTTTGCATAAAGTTCAACAACATTCAACAGTGTATCATAACCTTCAGTATAAAATAAATACAAAATACAGCTTCAATGGTGCTTTTCTAAACAAGCTCTTGATTTCAAACTTTCGCCGTGTTCTGAATGTTGTATGCTTTCTTCTGGGTAATTCCCTGGCATCTGAATTTTGTATGCCAACATTTCTGAACACCCTGTTTGTTCCATCTTCATAGGCAGGTACGTACAAAGAATTCTTCATACCTACCCACCTATGAAGATGGAACAGACAGTGTTCCAAAACGCTGGAATATAAAATTCAGGTGCCGGGGAATTACTCAGAAGAAAGCATACAAGTAGATCATTGTGGGTGTTGCTGAATTGATATTGGTCCATTATCTGAAGAGTATGCCTATTCTTAAGGAATGTATTCATTATATAGGTACATAAAATTATTGTAATGTAGAAAGATGCAGTTTTGATACAAATACTAGTTTACAAAGCTTAATGAAATGAAGTGGTTTCCATGTCCCCTGGCTAAGCAAAAACTTCTTCTCACATCCACCCTCTTTTTCAGTTTTGTGCATGTGAAGGAGCACTTTAATGAGTTTTTATGTATTTTCAAAGCCTTGTAGCACACTTCACAACACTTCATGGCACAGGACTCATTCCCTCATGCTGTATAGTTATTGCTGTCAAAACGGTGATATATCTTTTGCTGTTCAACAAATCTGCTTTTATGTACTGTGATTCCACATTTATCTTATATCACTATACACAGTGATTAGAGCTACTGGATTACTCTTCTTGCAGTACATCTGTTCTTCTAGGCACAATCATTTTTGCCTAGTTATTTTCCTACTTTTTACTTCCCAAACTTCCCCTATATTCAAACTCTTTATCATGAATGAGAAAACTTGAATATTCCAACCCCTTTCCAAACATGGCCCTGGATGTATTACCAGCATGTCACACATTTCAAACCAGATTTTAGCATCAAGAGAGCTAATTTTGGCCATATTATGAAGTTAAGGCTGACTATTTAGATGTGTATACGCGCAATGTAATTCTAACTCCCACCCTTTTTTTAAAGGTTAAGGTTTTGGCAGATGTATTAGCTCTTCAAAGACACTGGGGTTTAAATTCCTACTATACTGCCCAGAACAGAGAAGTTTTGAATTTATATTACTATTAAATTAATTCATGACAATACAGTTCACCATACCCAGCAGCATGCGTAGAATTAAATGTCCATACAGTGCAATGAGGCCAGCATTGAAGGGTTAAGGAGTAGCTATTATTGGACCAGGTACAATTTTAAAGGTTGTGAATTTTGTGCCAGGTGTTTAATCAGCTTCATTACATTACATTACACTACACTGCATTTGAAAGTAAGACCCTGAAGAGAGAGTTTCAGGCATGCAGTCACTAACACAACTGCACTCCTGAATATATGGCAGCAGTTCTACCAACAGGCCATCAGGCATGGACAGGCTTGTTAAATTATTCACTGATAGATTTATGAAATATAAAAATAGGAGTAAGTATTTTAAGTTACCCTAAATAATGCAGTGCTGTAAGAATGTGCTGTGTAATTCCATCACTTATTAAATGTTTCAGATTAATACAAACGTTGATGAATACAGAAGCATCATAGGAAAACATTATTTTGTATTGTGTACAGGATGTATTATTTGTGATCACTTGAATATCATGAGTTTAGAGAGGTATTCCTTTATATTGTGAAAATCTTTGAAGTTTAAAACTCCAAAAATAATTAAATTAATGTTGTCTTCAATAAGTGGGCACTTATTACCTTTAACCATACCTTCAGCACCAATTCATTCATTTGCATTTTATGCACTGCTTCTATTCTGGTATCATACAAGTGAACAAAATTAAAACACCTTCACGTAAAAGAAAATCTTTTGTTAAAAAAGTGGAAAGAACACTCATCATGTTACAAGCTCAAATAAAAATGAAAGATACAAAAGCTCTTCTTGTGCACACCCTGAAAGCGTATGGAGGAATGAAGAAATAGCTGAACTCATTCCTAACTTTGGCATTAGATGGAGATGAGTGGTCAGCTTCACACCCTGGCCACTTTATGCTCAGTATTCATTGACTAGGAAGTCGGGTGGGCCTCAGAGCCAGTCCTCACATTTTACCCCTGCCAGAAATCGACCTTTGGATCATCCAGCACATAAAATCATCATTATACTGACATGCTTCTAATTAAATTCAAGCACACCTGAAGAAACAGGCACAAAAACTTCAATGCCAAGCTTCAACTGTCACAAAACTTGTTGGAAAATGAGCATTTTCACAAATTGGCTGAAAAAAAATTAACACGTTGGGAATTCAGTGAAGTGTTATGGTTTAATACAAGATGAATAAAATTAAACTAAATTAAATTAAATAACAAAGCACCCATCTGCTCTTAACAAAGTGGCCCAAAATAAAATTTTTTAAAATTTCCTGTCACACTTTAAAACAATAAACCATGATATATAAAAGAGTATTAAATGAAATCGGCTGGGCGTCAGGGTGCAGAGAATGCAAACTACATGGAAAAGGGTTATCTGTTATATTCATTTCACTTTTTAAATTATGGGTCCTGGTACATCAAGTTTATTGTGAAGTAACAGGCAGTGTGAGTTATCAAGAAAGAAACAACCAATAGAATGCCAGTCTCTCACCAGGTGATACAGGGGTACAGAAAGGAGAAAACTGATTATGGCAACACTTCCAAGCATGCAAAGTTTTAAATTAATTCTCTAGTCATGAATGAATTAATGAATGAATGAGTTGATTAGAACTTATGACTATAATTGTACAAAATGATGAAAATTTATTCTGAAGAGGGGAAGGAATTTCAGTGCACATTGTAACTGTTTTGATACTCCCACCTGTCATATGTAAGGACGGAGATGTTTAGCAACAGAATTTTTGTGAACACATATTTTCAAACAAGACAATTTCTCCTATTGAGATTTATGCACAGCTATGTCAGTATACAGCTTTCTTCTTTCTACACAGATCCTAACACATTAATAAATGTATTTTCATGCACTGTACAGAAATTGTTTTAATTGTAAGATAGTGGTGCAAAAATAGGTGTCACAAAAACAAAAGAAAGGTGCAAAACATATGCAGTGGATTGCATATGCTATAACCTAGTTACACAATTGTATGATCTTGGTGTATCTGTCACACAGAACTGATTAACAGTGTGAAATTAAATGAGATCCAGTCACTAGTAAATTAAAGTTGTTGGTGAAAAAGGAATCTGTTTTTCTGTGAAGACAAACATGGATCTCATGGACAGTGATATATTTTATAGAGTGACGAAGAATATTAGTGTAAATTTGAGTATCCTTGTGGAGATATTTTCTAGACTGTTCCAGAATTCTGTCAGAACATTTTACAAAACATGACAATTAATCATGAGACTATAGTGTTATGTGAAGATTCAGATGCTTATTGCAAGTTGTGCAAATTTTCATAGGGTTAAAACAATATGCATACACACACACACACACGTGCGCGTGCATGCGTATGTACATACAAAATGTAACTATATATATTGAATATTCATGCATAATTAGCTATAGAGGCTTTCAAATATAATTTTTGCTAATGTGCTGAGCAACTACGATTAGAGTATCCAAAATGGTACTTGTCCACCTGTAACAACATTCTTATGTTAATTTTTGTTGTTGTTTTTCTTTTACTTTAGCGGGTAAGATATATCGTGTTTGGAAAAAAGAGATAACAACAACATTTCAATAATGACCAAATTCCAATATGTTGTGGACTTAGTTTAAGATAATAAAACAACACTTAATTGAGTATGTGGATAAATTTGTTAGGTTAGGATTTACAACTAGTTGACAGAAACTACTAAAACACAAATTGAAATAACTGTATAGCTGATCACAGTGGCTCCATGGTTTGTAAGCATGCTGCACCTGCTAGCCTGAATTCCAATTAGAACATCGATATACATCTGCAGTGTCCTGTGACAGCAAGGCTTTGAAAAAGGCCATTTCACCACACAACGAGCGGTGCCAAGGGGGCACAGTTTCAGAAGGTAACTTCAGAGTAAAACAGTTGTTACTGCCACACATTTCCATCATGTCACGTAAGAACATCCGACCTTCTTGGGGCAAACCTCACATACGTTTTGACATAGTTTTGTGTTTCACATCTCTCAAACTGCACATTTGGACTTTATTCCTGTAAAGATACTTTATGTTGGCCTTAGAAAATGAAGGGTTTGTGCCACAGTGTCCCAAAACCATGCTGTAACTATTTTCTTATAATAATTATTAAAAATAATTAAATACTGAAGACACCGTAATATATCAAGGGTGACCAGCTAGATGAACTTCAGAAGCTGCACATTCTGGAGGCAACACAGGCAAAAATCTTGTTTTTATATATCAAATTATATGTGTGATTATAACACTGCTCACTGCCTGAGAAAACGCAGCCAACCCTTTCTATTAGTGACACAAGAAATTACTGTGTTTCAAGGAATTCAGTAATCCATTAATAAAATAATACATCTTTTCCTTCATGATGGATTCACATTTCTGTTAATCCAACTACAATATGTTACATTCAGTTATTTATGGATCCTCTTTCTTTAGGGAATATTTTACAATGCTGTTCATTTGCTGTTCAGGGTCAGCCCATTGTGCAAGTGCATGGGAACTATGTGAATATTATTTGTTACAGGCACCTCGCATGAGCCATACCAGATGTGCGCATGAGCCACACTGTGACCACCCCTCATACAAAATTTCAGATTTTATGTCTCTCTCATACAAATATCAATAGATGACATGTAAGAAACACAGATACTGTGCACTTACAATCTAATGAAAAAATCTCAATAAATTGTGCATGTGTGTATGTGTGCATGTGTACACATGCACACACACACACACACAATCACTGATGTATATGTTAGTATTATACTAGCCACACTCAGGACTCAAACAAGTTGACAGCCCCTCACAGACAGACATATAATAACTTATCTGCTGTAGCAGTAACACACCTATTGTTACTTAATGTATATATAAAAAAACTGGTTCTTAACCAGATACTCTGTTACATTTTTAATTACACAGATGTGACTGGCCAAACTGTAACAGAACCACATGCAGCACCAACATCATTAATGGTTATAGCCAACAGAAATATCTCAATTTGGTGACCAAACATTATTACATGATGATGCTTAATTACCAGTAACACTTTGCAGTTTTTTGGTAACTCGCAATTTTAGCCTAGTTGAAATATTTGAAGGATGTTGTGCAGAAGATTAAATCAAATCAAAATCCTACAAAAGTTTGTTTATAATAAGAACGGCATGCCATCAAGACTGGTTAATGTCCCATACATTTTGTTGTTTGGTTACTGTAAGGTACAAAGACTGATGGAATGCTCTTATAAGATAGAAACTTGGCTACTTTTATCCTGGACACATCATTTAGGACTGAAGAAGGCCAACAAATGCAATATGCATTTCAGTTTTCCCAATCAGTGAGCAAGTTTGTTTTGAATAAGTTTGGAGTGCTGGCAACCTGTATTACAGTGTTCACACTGATAAAGTAGTGTATAAATTTGTGTACATGTAAGTGTTAGATGAGACCAACGGATGTCATTTCTCAGGCATTACATAAATGATACTAAATGGTTTTGATTTTTATATCTTCTGGTACTAATGACTGTAGTCAGTGTACCTTTAACAACTAAGCCTAGGTTCCATAATCATGAACTACAAAATTACTTAAGCTACCACTATATTGTCCCTAATACTTTGCATTGAAAATTAATTAATTATGTAAAACAATAAGCCTCATTCTAAAAAATATAAATATTTTACACCTACATCAAATACGAATTTCACAAAAGTGCTTTAAATGTTTCGTTTCTACAAAATTTTGTGGTACAGTACAATAATATGTGTGTTACCAGGGCAAGTAAATTAATACTTCTGGTACAACATGTGATATATATGATTCTATGCAATTTAGTGTTAAAGACCATAAAGCAAAGTGTCTCATACATAATGTCTGTGGGAAATACTGAGAAAAGATATCCTCCAGGTCTTCAAAATAATTTTATAACTTCGGTTTTTGTGTAAGTATTATCTACGTGATAACATTTTCCACAATCGGCTCGCAAACTGCGGATCGGTTAACGGACAGTGCGGGTACTGCTCAACAGGAATTGAGCTGTGACAAGTGATCTTGTGTCTTGAAAACACAGCCATACACTTTGCACAAAATGGTGGCAAACACCTTAATTAGGACATGTAACGTGCTGTGCATTAACCTGAATAGCACACTGTTTAACTGAAGTACTTACTTTCTACTCTGCAATGATATGTAAAGTGTATCTTTCCTGGTGGTGAGCAAAACAAATGAAGAGCCAAGTGACTTTAAATTTGAAGGAATTTTTATGAACTAGATTAGTAACATAGTCTTGCATATGCACTAAAAACTTTCTTGGTTTTCCAGTCACTAGATAAGGTGTAACAGCATGATTGTCATTGCTACCACCTCCACCTCCTCCAGCAGTGTTATAACAATGTAATTCTGTGCAATCATTGTGCCATGTCATACTTTTTTTTTATTTTCAGTTTTATGTTACATTGTGCCATTATGTACATAACTGCTAGCTTCCACATACTTTTTTTAAACTTCTAGTACATATGTGGTAGTATACATGCTTCATTGCTATAATTAATACAAAAGGGTACATAATTACACTTCTCTTGTAAATTGATAATTACAAAAATATTGGCATCCAGTATTTTGAAACCCCTTTTCATACATGTAAAGGGAGAGGAGAAACATAATTTGTGTAACTGTCAATTATGTTGTGTTATGAGGTTTCATTGTTCCTGTTGATATAAAAAGTACTTGAAGATGATCAGTAGAACCTACTTGTGGTCTCTTAATTAATATTGGTGAGCCTGAATGTTTTGCAATATACTACTTGTCACACTGCAACTGATGTACTCGGTGATTTTATACATAACCACATTTACTAAGGTAGTTTTGTTTGTCCATGTTCAACACAGAGAAAATTTACTTTCCATAAAAGCAAACTAATATCTCCCATTCTTCATGTTGTCAATATGCTATAATCCCTATGTACCACAATTACCTGTAGAATGAAGTTCAGTATAATACGAAAGTTTCTTACAGTATACAGACTGTCACTGTATAAAGGTTCTTGCTACACTGCACATGATTATACAGTCATTAGTAATGCATTAGAGGGGTCCAGTTGTATCCTGTTTATTTGTCCCTTTATCTTTCCCATAGAAATTACTCCTTTACTTCTTGCTAATCTCATACTTCATTAGTTACTTCAACATGTACATGTACAAGTATGAAAAATATTAATCAAAGAGTACGAATTAGTATGAAATATAATATCAGATTTCAGTATCAGGCAACTACTGCAGTGTGGAGAACAAACACAATTTTCTGCATTGCCACCACAGCTAAAATATGTTACTAGTGAAAGTGCTCATTCTTTGCCCAGTCGTTTTAAATAAAGTATACTAAAATGACAACATTACTTATTTACTATGACAGTCCTATGTCGATACATTCACACTGATCAAACATCTGTTATGTACCGCCATAACATCACACAAAGAACATTTCTTTTTCACTTGTGGTATCTGTGGCAGTCCCATACCTGAATAGCTGCACAGCTCAACGAGGTATGGCACAGTCCAGTGCCTGAAGGAGTGATGACAACAATGAAAATAGCAGCATTCCTCTGGATTCCAATTGGTACTACTGCATCATCCAAAGCATGGATAAGAGATTTGGAAAGCCTGGCTGGGGTCTGTTGGTTTTCAGCTGTTTGGTGAATCAAAACAGGAGGCATAGAAGAGCAACAGGTGTAGTGGCTACATGCAGGACAACCAGAAAACAACACAGTATGTATAGTAGCTACATGCATGTTGGACAGAAGAGAACACAGTAGGGGTAGTGGCTACATGCAGGACAGCCAGAAGCCAACATAGTACACACAGCAGCTACCTGCAGGAGCAGGAGAAGATAACAAATAGGTGTAGTCACTACATGCAGGAGGGACTGCAGAGAACACTGTAGGTGTAGTGGCTACATGCAGGACAACCTGAAGGGAGCACAGTACATATAGCAGCTACATGCAGGATGGACAGAACACAGAACCCAGTAGGTGTAGCAGCTACATGCAGGAGAGCCAGTATATGTAGTGCTAACATACAAGGGGGATAGTAAAGAATACAGTCAATGGAGCAGCCACATGCAGTTCAGTAGGCAGAAGTGCTTTCAATGTGTAGGCACACAGACTACCTTATTTCAGTATTATACATCACAATTCCTTCTTTGTGGTGATGTGTAGAAAGTTGTGAGATCCAAGGTTCTCACAGGTGTTGCTGAGGATTCAGATCTTCTGGGATGTGGCACTGTGTGGTTGGGTGAGTGGTTCCTGAAATTTCAAGGGAAAACAGTGCTCATCTTTGGGGTTAAGCAGTCCCAGAAGAATGCAACTGAATCTCCTTACACAGCAGTAAGTCTCAAAGGCGTACAGCCTACCTTATTCCAGTATTTTGTATAGGAATTCCTTGTTTAATATTGAACTGAATATTATGTAATGTATGTCTGCAGTGAAAAGATGAATTTGATTTATTTATGAAATTTGTTCAAGCTAAGTAGCAAGAAATCAGGCATGCAAAGTGAGAGTGAGGTTCATAAGTGAAAGAAGACAAAAGCAGGTATGGAAGGAGTATCGTGCCTACTGGGATTTGGGGCTTATCTTTCACCAACCTGTGACCAGGTAAACACTGAAGGGGTTGAGGTACTAATTCCTCAGACTCTAGAAATAATTCTAGGGTAGATTAACTGCTGCCACCAGCCTAAGATTTGGCAAAAGTCGAAAGATTTACTACGGGAGTTCAGGAATAAACGATGCCAGTCATTCTAAATCTATATTCTACGGTACTAGCACATATATATAAAATTTTACATAAAATAAGTTAAAGGTTGTTTGTACTTGAAAGGTGTTCAGATTAATCGTTCTTGCCTCTCTGTATAATCAAAAGGGTATTTAATTTAGAATTTAGTAACAGAATTTGGACTTGACTTGAATTTGGAAACACAAAATTAAAGTTAGTTAACAACACAGCTGTCGAAGCACCTTGCATCAGCAGTAAACCGTAATACATCTCAGTGTGTCATGGTAACTTAAACAATCACTTGTATGATTAAATCAAGTACTTCTTCTTCTTCTCATTGTTATAGTAGGTATGTGCGTAGCCGGTGTACACAGTGTTGAGTAATTGTGCCAAAATAGAGAGTGTTTTACCATAACTGCAAGGGGGGTTTATATAGAGAGGAAAGTGCGATTCTTGCATTTTTATTTGCATACCAGACCATATACAGTCATAACCAAAGGCAAATATTAAAAAATGAGGAAATTCAGTGGGTCAGTCAGTCTGTATGTCACCATGTATGGGCAAGTGGGACAGTCTGACTGGAATGCGCTGAGTTCCAAACAGCAAGCTAAACCAACGTTTCCTCGTTGCATCAACTGTATGAACCTTGCATGTCTTCCTGGTATAATCAGAATTTGAAAAGTTCTTTCCAAATTTCAAATCATGTCTCATTCATGACAGTGAAATTACCACTTCTTCAAGTTTTCCCAAATGACAGACCTGTTACAAATATAGGTCTAATGAGTCTAGTATCTGAAGAGTGCATGCTGTGACTATATGCTCAAAAGTCAAATTGAAAAGAAGGGTCATAAGTAGAATGAAGTGTTATAAAAATAACAGCAGCTAGAAGGCAATTAAAAGGAACAGCAGCCCTGGAAGGGGGCAAAACAAAGAACAAAGAACCCCAAATCACAATGTATTCTTCAAATGGGGCTTCCTACATCCTTCACAGAATACAGAAGAGGATTCTATAACCAGTTGAGAGATAGTACATTCTCTGTCCAAACTACAGGGCATCACACAATAGCTAACACTGTATTAAACAAGAGTAATAAGTCACAATTTTGGTTGTATTGTAAAATCACTAATGACACCAATTGTTCTTTCCTGATCAGCTCCACAGACATGTTGTGCTTCATTCCGCTTTGATGAGTAGCACTTACCACAGCGCACACAACTGAAGGGTTTTTCACCTGTGTGATGTCGATTATGTGCTTCAAGGTGAGACCTCTGAGTAAAGGTCTTGTAGCATGAAGAGCACTGGTACGGACGCTCCCCATTATGAATTCTTGAATGTATGACTAGAGAACCACTGTCACGAAATGTCTTACCACATTCAGTACACTGAAATGGTTTCTCACCCATATGATTTCTCATATGATAAGTAAGGCCGCATTTATGAGCAAATTTAGTATTACATACAGTACACTGGTATGGTTTCTCCCCAGTGTGCATCCTCATGTGACTCAGCAGAGCGCTGTTTTGACTAAAACGTTTACCACATACTGTACACAGATATGGTTTTTCTCCAGTGTGAATCCTCATATGCCGAGAACGAGTACTTTGATCAACAAATGATTTTCCACACAATTTACAAGGAAATGGCTTTTCACCACCATGGCTTCTCATGTGCACCATGAAGGAACTATTACCACCAAATGCCTTCCCACACAAGGTACAAAGGAAAGGCTTTTCTCCTGTATGAGTCCTTAAATGTATTTTAAGACAATTAGAATTCCCAAAACTTTTCTCACATAAGTTACACTGAAAAGGCCTCTCACCAGTATGTATTCTCATGTGTTTTGTGAGGGAAGCATTATCACCCAAATACTTACCACATACACTGCAAGTGAATGGTTTCTCTCCTGGCATGTGAACTCTGGAGTGTCTCGCAAGAGCACTATTTTGTGTAAAGGTTTTTCTGCACTTGTTACAGTGGTATGGTTTCATACCTGTGTGCACCCTCATGTGCAATATTAAACTGTCTTTTCTAACATATGTCACACCACACTCTTCACAGTCAAATGTTTTTCTCTTCTTAATTTCATCAGAAGTTCGTTCTGCAGCAAGAACACTTTTACTGCTATCATCTGCTTTAGCATTTGTTTGGAAAACTGGCCAGGTGGCAGACGAATGTGAAAAACAGCTTTCAATTGGAGACCTGCGTATTAGATATTTAATAGATTATGTCTCTCAAAAACTGCACACTATCAAACTACTTTAACACATAACACTTAAAACTATTTACATCAACAGAATGTAGAAAATTATATGGATAAGTAATGACCAACATCTTTTACCTTTTTACTTAGTCTCTGCTATCAACTGCAATATATGTTTGCCCAGAAGTAATTCTCAGGTACTGCTTAAATTTCCATTCATAATAATGACTCCTCAAAATGAAAAATATTTATGCAGAAGGACTTACATCACACATAACTTAGGTAACTTAGTTAATAGAGCAGCTAGCCATAAGCAGGAATAACCAGATTTTATAACTTGCAAAACCAGGCACTGTTCCCCTTGCCAATGTAAAGTGAATCAGGAGTGCACCTGGCATCCTATCTAATTAGTATGATAAGAGGTACATACCCCACACCAAATCAGCTGGCATGTTAAGCTGACCACTCATATCTAGTGACAAGGTTATGAAAGCATAGTTCTGTAACCCCATTCCCAAAAAAAGTCTTTATGGCATGGTCCTTAATTAAGCAAAGGAACAAATTTACTTCATTTTATTACAGAACAGCATACTCACTACTGACCTCTGATTAACACTACTGTCTGATTTGGTCATGAGTTCTCTAACCTGCACCTCCACTGGCAGGCTCTGATTCTCTTCATTACTTTTGACTGGTATTTCAGAAACACGCTTTCTGTTACAGTCTTCTTCCTGCAGTAACAATATATGAAATATTAAGTTTAATGCAGGCACAACAACTTGATTATAAAACAGTACTGTACAGATTTCTTAGGAAAATACATCTAGAAGACAAAAAAAATGGTAAACAAGTAGCCAACATTACTGTGGGAAGTATAAATTTAAGAAAACATATTTCCAGAAACCTCAGTAAAAGTGTCTAAAATTCAGTTAATTAAGACCATTACGAAAGTTTTCATAAACAAGACAATTCCAAAAGAAATCATTTTTTAAATGCTGTGGTGAAAGCTGTCAAAAACACATATAATAAGAGAATTTACTTTAACAGTGCTGAGAATTACACATACTGGTACTGGCTATTAGAAGTAAATACATGGGTGCATAAATTCTCAAAAATCTAGAAGCCACCTCAGAATTATAGATGCCAGAAGGGTGACATGAAGTAAGTTCCATACCGAGAATCCATAGCTTTTAGGTGTCACCATAAAAAAAAAACTGTCACCATGGCAAATTGGCACACAGGAATTTTAGTCATGTGAGGAATAAAGTTAAATTTCAACTCATATTACTATATCCAGTGTCAGTGTAATTCAGTTGCTCATCAGTGAATGGCCATTTCTTTCATACAAAAAGGGTTCTGCCATTGCAGTTACACTCCTGCCTCTCAAAGTTAGTATGAAATTTTGTACATTGTCCACATTACTTGAAACCTACTCAACCATTGTTCTGTCTGCACACTGGTCCAAGCATCAAGCACTTGCACGGGACCATACTTACGTCGTCAGTGAGATGTACATTCTGTTTTACAGGGTGAAATACCTTTACTTCATGACATATGAGTTAAGAAATCATACAAGGACAGAAAAGAGAAGTGAACTCCATAAGCAGCTGAGGCATCACACCAAGAAGGATTAAACACAGGATACATTTTGTTGTGAAGGTTAAAGCTAACAAAATGTAGAGAAAACACAATACACATATAACGCACATTACTGCTGTGCCTTATTTAGATGAACTACACAGTTACACAATTTGCATCCCTGTTCAGTGCAAAAAATAGGATATTTTATCACATTTATAAACACCATTAAAACATACTAATTTTTCAGGATGAAACATTTACAAATTCTTCACACTGTAACTTTCCAGGGAGCATGATAACACAATTCCTTACAAATGCACAATTGTAGTTCAATGAGACTTTCTGAATACCGAATTATCATGCTTACCAGCAGACCACCAAGCCATACTCCCCCCAAAAAAAATCATTACATGCAAACTCCTTCAAGAAATGATCTATCAGAACTACAAAATCCTGAACAAATTTTGATAGTTAACATATTATTTTATCCTATACTATATAGCATCTTATGCCTTGCTCTCATCACATGCTGCCTCTATTTTGGGCAAGCATTCAGCATAATAACCAAGCACATCCTAATGAAGCTCTACGTTGTTTTATCACCACTGAAGCATCTCACAGCATCCACCACATTCAACACAGACATAAGCACTGAAATCTTATATCAGTACAGACTTATTATGAAATAGGCCTGCTAGTTGTATGGTTAGGTTACTCCATGGTACTATGCTTTTATCAACATGCTGCTCATCAACTTAATAACGTATTTTTGTAATTGGAACCACAAGAAAGAGTCTCTCTTTTACCATAAGTCAGCAATTTTGAAAGCACAATTCAACTGCTGTTTAATTTAAAAAATTAAAGTAAAAAATTACCTAGCAAAATCAAGTAACTCTGTGCTATACAGGTAAGTCTGTGATAGTATAAAAGCTATTCCATGATAAAGTTACTTATTGATTAGATATCATTACATGCATAAACAATGACTAATACAAATCTGAAAGGATAACTATACACGTGTTGCAATTTTTCTCAATCCATGAGAGTTGGTTTGATGGTTTCAATTACCAATAATGTCCTTTTGTATAGACATAGTATGATTGTTCACTGTCATCGGAATCCGCACAACCATCACACATGAAGTGAAGTTCATCTACGACTTTTTGACATGTTGTGTGATACCACACTCAATAAAATGTACACTTTATCCATTCAGGGCCATTTTTCTTCTTAGAGTCATCCAAACACAATCCTCCACACGAACCACAAGCATCGTCATTATTTTGTGTCCTTCCCCCCCCCCTTATGGTGGATATGGACGTGTGGGTTGTTCTGCTTCCCCAGGTGGTGAAAATACCATTTAAGAAGGATTGCTCCTGGTCATCCTACGTCATGTTTTGCTCAAAGGCAACTGAAGCACATCCTAGATGGCTTCTTTGGATTTATGTTTATTATCTCCTAAAGTCATTCCAGACCCACTGTCATTCGGATCCTTGCTTTCAGTGACAAGAGACAGAGCATTTGCTTCATCTGCAACAGAATCCCTACTGAAAGGGAACAGACTAGTTTTTACAAAGCTGTTACACACTGTCATTCATTGGAAGGCGCCATGATAAGCACTAGCCAATAGTCCATTAAAGTCATGTGGTCAAGCTTCGTTCCAGGATGTTCAGTCAAAAATTTCTCCACTTCTTTCCTCCACCCTTCATTCAGTGGCATGTAAACATCAGCAACCAGTGGCTGTAGCAGATGTGTAGTATGAGACAGAAATGTTACAAGATATTATTTTCTGATGCCTTTGAAAGGATTTTGGGGGTTATATGACTAGCATGTGAGTCCATAAAGAGAACTACAGATCTGTAAGAGGGAATGCATGTGATGAAGTGCTGGAACCACTCTGCAAATAGATCGGCACTGATCCAACCCTTTGGTGACAGACATACCAATGAAGGCATGGAGGTTTCAGCCAATTGCTCATTCAGTCTTACACCTTTGAAGATGACCATGTGTGGGATGCTCATTCCAGATGCACATATGCAACAAAACAAAGCTCTGGTGACACCCTTGTCACCAGAGCTTTGTTTATAAACATATTTTCTCCCTACTTGGCAGATAGTATTACCAGATTTTATGACATAAGTGACACAAGTTTCATCTCAGTTCCAAATATGAGCTGGTTTGTCTTTTAAATCCAATTCTGTCAACAGATTCTCCACCTTTTTATAAAAGTCATTGAGCAGAATTCTTTTCACTGTCAACACTCTACAAATTGATAGATTTGGTGGTGTCCTCGGTGACAAGTTGTACCGTTCCCTCAACTTGTCCCACCAGTACCAACCAGCCATTTGATTCTCCAGGTGAACAGATGATTCATCCCTGCAGCTTCAACAACGTTAAAAACTACATATCTAACCTGATTGACTGTTAGACTGAAACCTAAATCCTGCATGCTGAGAATGTAGTTTACTATTTTGATTTCAATATCAAGAGAAATTACAAATGGTTTTCCAATTTTCACCATACTAGTTCTTGCAGGATCTTCCAATGTTTTGTTCAGTCTTTCAGAGTGATCCAGGTTATACTATACCACTTACTAACTTTGAATAATGACCATCCTTCATTCTTTATCAATCTTAATGCTTCTTCCATACTTTCTGTTGTGCATGACCTCTTACATGCCTTGGACTTTGGCACCGTCTCCTGGAACAGTTACCCCAAACCTTGACAACACTAAGAAAACTGTCTCGAAACCTAAGGTTATGTAATGCAAACTACATTCACTGTACATACGTAGTTGTAATATATGATGTATTAAACACTTACCCACAACTGGCTTAAAAACAGGGGTCAAACACAACTAACAGAAGAGCTGAAATAAAATAGAGTGTAACTAAACATTTTACGCATGCAATCACAGAGTGCCACTGTAACACAACTGCACATTACCGCCTAACATTGCTTCTTGTACTTGCCACAGGAAGCTCTGGGTACCATGGTTAAAATTGTAAATACGTCTGCCATCTACCATCAAAAATGTAAATGACCCTGAATGCAAGAAAAGCCATGAGGGAGGAAACAAGATCTATCATGGAGTAACTTTGTATCATGGAGTTAACTCATCTTACCATACTTTTGATATATCAAATTAAATAATTTCTGTACTGTACATGTTAAATATCTTTGGTACATGAGGCACACAAATCAATCAATTCAGCATGTTTTATTTGTAATAAATTTGTTTAAATGCACACAAGACAGCAATCAACATGAAATGGTTTCAAGAGTCTGTCAGTTTTATTCCCCGAATGCCAAACCCAGTTTTTTGTAGTAGACATAACAATTATGTGAATTAATTCAATAATACAACCCATTGTGTGGTACAACTATAAGGAAACATCTGTACCTAATATATTGTTGTGTTGGATATTCATGTCTGGAAAATACCCACTTGTAAACTCATCAATGATGAAATTTTCATGGCCCATGTTTCCAGACTTTTAAGATAATGCTACCTCGTTTTGTATGAACATGAAACTTGGCCACCCACCCTAATGGAGGAATGCTGCTTAACAATGTCTGACAACAGGACGATGGGAATATTTGGACATAACTGACAGCAAGTTGAATTTGTCCTCCCAAACAAACATTGTCAGGGTGCTTAAATCATAAAGCATGAGATGAATGGGATATATATGATGCACGAGAGAAGATATATGCATGCAAAATACATTCACAACACCTCAAGGGAAGATGCCACTTACAAGACCTCAGCCCAGACAGAAATAAAAAGGAACCTTCAAAACATATCATGTTGGGATGTGACCTGGATTCATCTGGCTCGAAACATAATCTAGTTGTAGGCTCTTGTGATAATCAGAATGAACCTTCAAGTGTCACACAAGATCATAAACCCCTTGACTAGCCAAGTGGCTATTGTGTTCTCGTGAAGGACTCTGCTCCAGAAAGTTAGCCAGTTCCTCTCTTCATTCTAGGTTACTATCTGAATCTTAAAATAAGCTATGGCCAAATATTCCCATAAACATTCTCACTCACCATTTATAACAATCATCTCCCATGCAGCATACCATAACCTACACTGATTATAAAACATTAATAAATCACCTAAAAAATAAAATTTAATGTGTTAATGGCACAATGCACAGTACAAAATTCCAGCAACTGCTTCACACATATCCACAAAAACATGAATGAAGTAATGCATACCACTATGCACACATAAAATCCAAAGTATGAAGAAACAAGCACAAACCAGACACACAATGTAAGTAAAAAGAGACTGCACACCTAATTTAAAAGGTATTCCAGAATGTAACATTAAGCATAAACCTTCCTCTGGTTATTCAACATCCTTTTCACCTTGTTAGAACATAATCACCTTTAGAAGCTGAGCTGAAAAATTCTGATTCTTCAAATACTGCCGCAGTGCACCGTCTGACCTTTCACACTGGAGTTTGAAGTTATAAAACCCATCAACCTTCTGGGCACACAGCACACAAATTTGAGTTGGCAGGTTGTCACCAACAAACATCTATGGACACAAAATTTGCATAATGACTTCATTTTCAGTTCCTAGATATTTAACTACACAGGCAATCCTGTCAACTATGGTGAATGCTTGCTGAAGTATAATGGAAGGCAATAATCGATATTTCAAACTCCTAAATATGTGTAACAAATTAAACTTTTCTTCAGTATTACAGCTTATAACAGTGTACATGACATTGATGTTTCACCATGTTTTGAGACCAGCTTTAGAAATCCTGTGCACAAATCACATGGCTGACTGCCCTATCTAATCATGAAGATTATTATTGTATGATAAACATATGTGCAACTACAAACAAATGAATAACATAAGATCTAACATTAGATTACAAACATAAATTGCAGAAGTTTGTATTTCAAAATCTGAATAGATGATAGCACACTCACTACATTTCCTCATAATGCTCTGGTTTTCGGCCTAGATACTTTGAAGCGATACAGCATTTTCATTCTAAACTGAGAATTGTGGATCACAATTTATTTACATTCCATACATCCTTTAAACTACAATGATGTAGAACAAATTATACAAGGAATTTTAATAGGATGTAATACAAATATGTGGTTTGTACAAATATTTATAGTCATCTTGTAAGAATATCATATGACACAGACCAAAAATTTACAAAGGTATTTGTGTGAAAAATTACTTTACAATATGCACACTACTTTGATCTGTCAGTTGGACAACAAAATCTTCCAGAAAACAGGGTTGAGCTAAGAGATATCCATTCATGATGACTTAAATTCTTTAATATCATGGCTTAAGACTTCAATGTTAGAGAGAAGAACATTGTGGAATCTGGTTCCTGCTTACCAGACCCTTCTGGTAACAAAAAAGATTAGTACATGGCACAAGGTCACACTTATGTCTAATTTATATTGTATATTGCTGATTATGTTTGAAAATTTGGCATGATGTCTACAATGAAAGAGAGTAAAGAGAATAGGTGCCCACCCACGTTTTTAAATAGGTATCCACTCACATTTTTATATAATTCCTAAAAGGGGCTCTTTACACCTGCCTTTATCCTAATCATTTTTAGAAATAATAATACTAATTCTAAATTTGCCCAACACCTTTTAGAAAAAGGCCATGACTTCAGGAAAATAGATGGCAATGGATATTAAACAAGTGGCCAGAAAAAGTGCACATATGAACACAAAGGAAAAATTTGTATATATAAAAACTAAAAAGAATAATCAAATGAATGATAAAAATACTGTTTCTTATAATAAAATCTTTAAAGTAACTCTTGACAGGGACAGTCATTTGACTAGCCAACAAACCCAACTCCCTTTCACAGTCAATGAGTAACACCACAGCAGGCAACAAGACCTCGTAATGCACGTAAGTTGAACATCTCACGTGGTGAATGTTGTTGGTAACATCATCCTTCCGCTAAGTTAACTACCTAAAGTTCCTACATAGCCTCTTAGCAAATGCACATACTACATACTTCACTCTGTTTTCTTAAAACAATAATGTCTTCCTATTACAATACTGTCCTCTTCTTGCAGAATTTCATACACACTTTCATATCATAATGAACAGAACGTACTTGATGTAAACCATAACTGCTTCACTTAACAGCAGTAGCAAATTTTAGAGAAATTTGGTTCACCTGTTATGAGACAAGAGGAGGAGGATGCACTGTGCACATTAATTGTAATCCTCCTACCGCTTCTATTCTATCAATTATTGATTACATTTCTGATTAATATATGGCTTTTCATACATTTCTATATACTTTTTATTCCACATTGTCTCTACTAATTAAATGCATTTTTACAAAGTTTTATGCATAAGTGTAAAGGAAGAGATCTCTTTCTCCAAGGTATACAGATAATTTGTATAGTCTTTTCAATTGTTCTGGTATACAGGTCTGATGATGGCCTGGAAAATGGACCAAAACTAATCACCTTATAATAAACTGTCTTGTGCATGACTGAACTCCTTTGGATACATTTATTAATCATTTTCTTCCAAGTAGCAAATGCTGTTTGGCTGCTCATGGAACTTCACCCAACAGATGATTCCATACAACATAATGGAATGAATGTATGAAAATTAATACTTTGGATTAAATATAAAAAAGCACCTACATCACAGAAACTGAGAAATATGGCATGAACAATGCTTTCCATGAGAGAAGCTTAAATATTTTTAAAGTGTGGCAAAATATTTGGGAACAAACCTAGCAAATCAAATTGCAGTCATTAAGAAAATAAAAGCACACTGAACTTGGGACATGCCTACTAACATTCAGGTCAGTATCATTTATCTTCCTACATGCTGTCCAAAAACAAAATTAAAATATATACAACTATAATTTTGCCTGTTGTTTTACATGGATGTTAATCTTTCTCTCATATTGAGGAGGAACACGGGAATGGGAATACATTTTGGCCGAAAACGGATGAGGTAACAGGGGGCTGCATAATGACAAACTTTGTTAACTCCACTCCTCGCCAAATATTACTTAGGTGATCAAATGAAAAAGAATTGGACAGGCAGGGCATATTGCAGATATGGGGGGGCAGGAATGGTGCATACTGGGTTTTGGCCGAGAAACTTCCAGGCAGGAAACCACGTGGAAGACCTAGCCGTAGATGGTAGGCTAATAGCAAAATGGATCGAATACAGAACAGGCGGAACATGGCTGGATTGATCTGGCTCAAAACAGTAACAAGTGGCGAGCTCATGTGAGCGCGGTAATTACAATGCGGGGAATTTCCTGACTAGCTAAGGAACTATTAGATTCTCACGGACTCTGCTCCATGAATTTATTTGCTACGGACTAGCCTTCCCACGCGTTCCGTATGCATCTATCAAGCTACACAACATCGCATTCCAAAAAATATTATCTTCATAGCCATCGCAATGAAACCTCATATCACAATACTTCTTGCACAACATGCCTTTCGTCACCGAATTTCAGCACTTGACTATCTCACATGCACATGCCCTGTTTGAAGGTACACTCCAAAAAAACGAACCAACCTTAAGACAAGGAGCGAATGTTTTAATTTTCGATGGCAAAGTCTGATGTTTATCAAAAAGAGGAAGCAGTGGCTTTCCGCTTGTCAAGCAAAGTCGACAAACCAATTCGAAATTCATGGACATTCTTAGAGTAGCAAGTTGCTCAGACACAACGAAACATGACTGTCAAAAACAAAATAAATGAATTGTTCAAATTATTGACATGTACGAACAGGACTGCTACAGTACTAGACACAACCGAAAAGCATCTAATAATTCGACTGTTGTAAAGCATCGAATATATTCCTCATAATAAAATAACGATTGAGGTGCTTCGCGTGCCGCAGTACCCTCGCCTCTTCGTATCCCATTCCGTCATTTACTGCTGGTTGAGAAGTCTACCTCTGATTACCAACGAACTACAATCCATGGGGATCCATACTATCGAACGGTACCAGGTATGAATCTGTGGGCACAGGTCATTCGCATCACCATGAGATATTCATCTGTAATCCGTGACTGCAAAATCGGCGCTACAGGAAGTGGGATGCCTTGCGTATGTTGACAATATCTGCTCGCAGGTAGCTGTACTCGGAGCGATGCATGGCACGGAGAGTGTGATTTTGTGCCACTAGGTGAGACTTTTGGCGAATATGAGTAGAATGACCGGACACTAACCAACTTTGTATCCAAATTTACCGACGGTTCTTTTTCCAAAGTGTAAATTTGGCCATTCAATTCTCGTTATGGTTAGCCCTGATAGCCGCATACGTTTTCACCTAAAAAATTTCTTACACTCAAGAAAATTGTAGGAAGTGAATGTGACTGGTGAATATTGTTGGTGGCCAGCGTGATAACTAAACATAAAGATATCGATAAGTAAAATTATATTGGTCAACTGGTGACATGTAAGATGTGATGTGACAGAACGTTGGCAACACCGACTTTGTTGGCCCTGTCGCCATACAATGTCCGGCGTAGCTGTCAGTGCGATGTGGGTGATCGCTGCCAAAAAATATTTTGAATGCGTTTACAGTCGAAGAAGGGAAGTATAGCCCATGGACTATCATCTTGTTACTATATCGCTCAGGACCAGTGACGGTTGAAGTAAGTTAAGGTGAACAGGAAAGTTATAATATGCGTGCAGATACGTATTTGACTCTTGAAAGACAGGTTATGGCAAGTAATTATGTCATTTTCAAAAATGTTTATTCACGTCAATAAACTTCTAGGTATTTTTATTTGAAATCCATCCGTATTTATCTCAACAGCAGTGGTCTGAAACTTGTTTGCTATTGTTTGTTAGTGAAATTGACCATTCGTAAAGGTGATCGAACGGGCATCACTTTGATTAGTGTGATATTGTAATAATACAAAATAGTAACCCTCCTGCTCAGTGACATTAAACATCACAGTCGAAAACACTGATACTAAGTTACACATTCATGCCTTTCTGAATTAGAAGAACATTTCCACATGTCTGTTGTCGAGATGACTGAAGAATGCTTGGAATGGTTCTCATAGAAAAGACCCATTTCGTAAGAAGCCTGCCAGTTTTGCTCTAGACTTTATACAGAAAGTTGTATATATACATATGTACATGCTTACAAATGTATATACATGCATGCATACACACACACAAACACCACGTTCAGTTTGGACCAAGTAAGTTAAGCAAATGAGAAGACTGCAAGTTAGAATTCTGGGGTCACACAGTTATGCATACAGATTTGTCAGCTATGTGACGTGCTGTAGCGTTATGTTGAAAATGAACTGTTTTCCCATTGCCTAGTGTTTAAAGAAACTGTATATGTTGCATATGTCTGAATTAATGTCATTAAAAAGTTGTTTCACTGTAAAGCAATAGTCCAATGCAGCTTAATTTATTGGCAAAGCAATTACTCCTTTTTTCCACAATAGAGTTAGATGCTTCCTAGCCTATTGCCCAGCTCACTAGATGCGAATTTAGGAAGCCAAGTCGCCAAACCTGGGCAATGTTTTAGGACAAAACAACACATGTAGCATATATTTTTTATGTGTGGTAGGAAAATAAGCCCTAAAAATATTTACGAATGTAAACAAATGTTGGGAGAGTCCACCTCTTATCAAAGTTTTGCCTGTGTTTTCTTCATCTTCTTCTTCATCCCCCTCCTCCTCCTTTGGCTTGTAGCCCATTTTTTAGCCATGGCCTCCTTTGTTTTCTTCCTCCAATCACTTCTGTATCTTTCCCCTGCTTGCCAGTTTTTTATATTGAGCAGTTTTGCAGCATTTGACCTATGTTACTTAAGCAAAACTAGGCCTGTGCTAACCTAAGTATTGTCACTGTAAATGTAGTTCAGTAGGCTATGTTTTTGACCATCACAAAAATACAGTACAATATGTTCATCAATGACAAATTTAAGTTTTACACACAATTCATTTTTTGTTTTATTTTGTGGGTTGAAGGGCAGGTCATTAAATGTAATGGTCAGTTGATGAGTGTCAGATGACCAAGGAGGCACATTATGGGTTTTTCTTTGTGTAAATATTTTTTTGCTCAATAAATTAACATAATCAGCATAGACTTGAAGTTGCTTCCTCTTATGCATGTCATTTGGAAAGTCCAGGAAGACGATGAGGGATTCAGATTGAGTGGGACACACACCAACCTTTGTTCTGTGGTGATGATCTCAATTTACTGGATGAAACATATTTTCTGTCTGTATGAGAAAATAATTAAGTATTAGTGGCACTTGAGATCAGTCACAGATCCTTTTTTTTTTTAATATGTATGTATGTATGTGTATATATATATATATATATAT
>Ga0136643_10001865_pt1 | contig 26533 bp, 18 predicted proteins | sample TergutLab28metaG_FD_96883 | JGI IMG/M metagenome (GOLD analysis project Ga0136643, IMG submission 96883) | Labiotermes labralis P1 segment gut microbial communities from Petit-Saut dam, French Guiana - Lab288 P1 (version 3) (version 3) | ecosystem: Host-associated > Arthropoda: Insects >... | reverse complement strand
CAGCACATTACTCTTGATTTGATCACCCATCTTATATTTGGTGAGCAGTACAGATTATAAAGTTCCTCAGTATGCAGTCTCCCCAAATCCCCCGCTATCTCGTCTCTCACCGGACCAAGGCTCATCCTCCGCACCCCCTTCTCGAACAGCCTAAGACTAAGCTCCTCTCTCAACATAAGAGACCAAGTTTCACATATTTTTGCTAAGCAAATGGAAAGGCAAACGATTTTACATACAGATAAAACCAGATTCCTATGTCTCAAAACTCTTTATAAAAATTTACGTGACGTAAGAAGCGTATCCATATGGTCCTTGTAAATAACCAATTTGACGCATAATTTTTTTTTCTATGTTTATTCGTATTCTCTACATGTTCCGGGCAACAATGTGCCCATCACACGGAGAATTACTGTATCAATGCGACACCTGGTATATGTCAATCTGTGTAGATGTATGCAGGAGCATATGCTCCTGCATACCAGACGGTCATCTACACAGAGTGACATAAACATGGTGTCGCACTGAAACAATAATTCACCTCATGATGGGCACATGGCTGCCCGGAACATGTAGAGAATGCAAGTAAACATACAAGAAAAAACTGTGCGTCAAATTGGCTATTTACAAGGATCGTACCAGAATGCACGGTCAACAAAACATAAAAAGTGGACCGGGTAGCTCAGTCGGTATAGCGACTGACTACGGGCTGGACGGTCCGGGATCGAATCCCGGCGGGGACGAGATTTTCCTCCCGTCCCTGGGGCCCACCCAGCCTTCTGTAAAATGGGTACCGGGTCTTTCCCGGTGGTAAAGTGCGGCCGGGGCGTGTTGCTGACCACTCACCTCCTTCTAGTGCCACCCTCTGGGCTACACCGGGCCTGTAATGGGATCACTTTACCTTTATATAGACTACAAACTCCGAGGTCAGACAACAAAATAATTTAGTGTTGCCATCACCATTCCTGATGATTATCACAAGTTACGTCAGTTGCCTTTACATCCCCATTCTGCACCTCTCAATAACATATCCATAGACCCTTCCCTAGCAAGTTCTCCACAGAGTGCGATGTGGTGCTCCCTCTTATATCTAAGCTCAGCCAGTAGCTCCCAACCTTTTACCTTCAACATTTATTTAGAAGGCAGTTCCAACGCGAGATGTTACCAACCCACTCAGCCTTCCTTGGTTTAGTTGAAGTAGAAATTTCTCTCTTTCTTGACTCTATGTAATATTTCAATTTTCCACGCGAACCAATCTCCATCCTTCCTCAGCATTTCATAACTCTCCAGCTATTTTTGATTTCCCGAAGTGTCCAAGTTCCAGCACCATACAAAGCTAACCTCAAAACGCACCACTTCATTAGTTTCTTCCTCAAAGTTCAGCCCAGTTTGTTGGTGAAACAGTATTCTTGTTGAATCCCGCTAACAAATCACTTAAAAAGTTAAAACTAAAAAATAAAAAGACTGACCGATTACAGGGAAACATCGCAAGCTGAAGTTAGCAGCAGCAGCAAATGCTACAGAGGATCATCTTGCAGCACCGATCACCCAGAACCATGACGTTGAAAGAGGTCGACCAGCCCACTAGATGACACGTAATCGCAAACATCCTTATTTTTGTACTTACTGTTACATACATACTAGAGCACACGCACAATAAAGACTCCTTTTTGAAATTATTCTGTAATTGTTCGTGTCTGTTTACAAAACTAGACCAAATAAATCAAACAGCTGAGGATATGGTCATCAATCAACATATCGCCAACCTTCACGTTATAGAGACAATTTTGTAATACATTATTACCATGTAACCAATATAATGAAATATATATTTTATAACCAACGAAGTATTTGCCTGAAATACATTATCCCATACTATACGTTGTTCAAGACCTGTCCTGCCTGTTCCATGGAAATTTTCATGTGACACACCTCTGTGCCAAATAAAGAGAATGAGTTGGAATTTGAATGCACTTCTTGTTTAGAACTCCTTGACACATACACACACACACTGCGGAAACCGATTTATGATATAACCAGACAAGCCCTAGAGTGGAACCCCCAAGGAAAACGGAGTAGAGGGAGGCCGAAGAAAACGTGTCGAAGAACGGTGCTTGAAGAGGCCAAAGGAGTAAAAAAGACCTGGGTAGAGATTAAGTGCGTCGCCAAGAATAGAGTGCGGTGGAGGAATCTTGTGGATGCCCTATGTTCCGCAGCGGAATGATGGGACTATTGATTGAACACACACACATCGCATACTGGTGTGCCATATCACTGAGTTCGGTAAGCAGTATGTGCCCCAAATATTGACCTAAAATTCTTAATTTCAATTTATACCGCTCACCTGGATGGAAAGTTTCAAGCGGAACAAAGTCTGATGTAGTCCTGCAGTATGTTTTTTTACTTTACTTTAATCTTGCAATCGATCCAGTTACATTTAAACTGTGCACCAAAACACAGTTATGATACTTCATAGCACTTTTTGATAAGCTACCATCAACCCACGCACCAAAACACAGTTATGATACTTTATAGCACTTTTTGATAAGTTACCATCAACCCACGCACCAAAACACAGTTATGATACTTTATAGCACTTTTTGATAAGTTACCATAAACCCACGCACCACTCTTCTCCACCCTGCTATATGGGACCACAGTTGTGCGTGACACGAAGAGCTTTCAGCACGAGTTGCCGAGTTACTGAAGACAAATTACTGGGAAAGTGGATACAACAAGCACAAAGTTTGCTGTCTCCATTCACTAGTGTTCCTCCCTGGTAGGCCTTCACGTGACGTCAGTTGCCGTCCTGCCATATACTCACATGGCCGTCAACCACATCAGCAGGATACTGTCAACGCACAAAACTAAATGTGTCAGACCTCTCAACTAAGAAATCTCAAATTTCCTGCAAACTGTGCACAATCTGTTCCATCAGTCCACTGAGCACCGGTACCATATCAGCATCAAACAAGTCGACAATGGCAGAATGCAGCATCAACAGGGGGCCTCACATTCAACTCATCACAAATGTCCTTTTCATCAAATGCTGATACATGGCTCATTACCACCAGGAAGGAGCCAGGTCTTCATCCAAACATGAACAAGGAAAGTGGTTTATTAACCAGACCAACAAATGCACATGGGATATGCGAAACTGAGCTCAAGCCCACTGATTTTCTGGACAAGGTTTCTGAATACACCCTTAATCTCCATATCCCCATTCTTAATATCCTTCTACATTACCCCCAGGCTGCAAGCTGCCACATTTCTCATGCCTTTTCCTCTACACCCTCAAATTTCTTATACTTTTTCATTCCCCTGCTTGTTGCACTGAAATATCCAACCCACTGCAAAGCGCCACAAATCCCCTCACCTCTCTTCTTCTTCTTCTTCCACAAAACCAGTGTTTCTCAACCTTTGAGACCGCGGCCCGGTAAATTCTTTTTTCATAAGACGAGGGCCTGTCCCCAACAGATTTACTCGTCAGTACCTTTCCAATTTTTCTTTTAAGTTCATACATTAAACTAACATAAGTATTAATAATTAATTGCATAATCATACTCCTAGTACAATTACGTGTAAAGTGTGCCATATTGACAAATATAAATTACATTTAAATTAGTTATCAATTCCAGGAGAATCTCTCGCGACCCGGTATAACTGATGCCAGGGTCCGGCGGTTGAGAAACACTGGCCTAAACAATACCCACCTTGTTTTGTACGTTACCGTCTTGTACTACTCTGAAGATACAAGGCTGTTACGTTCTTCTGAAAGGTCAGTTACTATATACCAATCTACACGGCGTCATATCCCGCTAAGACTGCAAGGCCAGGAATTTTAGCACACTCTTTATTAGTTACACTTAGTGAAGACCAGTCTACTGCAATTATTAAAATCCTATTTTCTTCTTTCAAAATAAAGCATATTTTCAAAAACTTCTTAAAATGGAATTTAAAAAGTGTACATGTGATGCAAAATATGGATCCTATCAACATTTAAAGGCTTTTATTTGATTTTTATGTACCTCTGTATCTGTAAATGCAATACATAAACATGAAGGTAACGAAGAATGGAACACATATGGACATTACACTATTTAAGTGCCAGCAGCATACTAAAATATCTCGTTAATCCAGTTGATGATGCAGGTATACAGGAACATAGCAATCATAAAAAAAGACCAGAATTTCATTCATCTTAAAACTAACTTCCGACTATAAACTACTACTGATGAAGTAGACCATGGTCCTGCTGAAGAATCACTGTCAAATTAAACTGTTACTGCAGGTTGCCACATCTTAACCAAACTGCAGTGTTCCGAACATGATAAACAACATTAAATCATCAGAACACAACTGTTGCCACATCAGTAGACTTGCTTTATAATCACCACAACTGCATATGAACATGATGTGGTTTTCAAATCACTAACATCAGCATTTCTTACATGCAATACTTAATCACAGGTGGAGCAACTGTCCTGGGTATGGATGAAACGGCTGTTTAAGTAACTGGCTAATGTGCATGGTCTGAGTTCATACCTTAACAGATTATTAAATTTTTCCCTTCACCATGTGCTGTCATGGGACACACCCACTCTCTTATCCCATTACTGTTGCAGCAGGGAGTTTTAACCTGCACTGAGAGTAGACAGCTTCAAGCAACTGTGCTTATTTGCAACTAGTGTCTTTAACTGCATGCCCTCTATGTATGTACATGGCATGGTGCCTTGTAATAGACACGTACAAATCAAGTGGAGACAACCAAAGCACAGTGGTTAAGGTGCTGTGCTACAAATCGGAAGGTCACTGGTTTGATTCCAGATGGTGTCATTGGAATTTTTTTATTCATATAATCCTTCCTAGTAATTAACCAACTTGAAGCACAAAATCTTATTTTATTACAAGTTTATTAAATGCCTCTACATGGTCTTCTCTCAACATGTGTATGGGACGGCCACCTACAGGTGTGACGATACCAGATGCCATATAATACAATCCTGACCTCCTGATGATGAGCACATAGTGCTCGAAACATGTAGAGGCATTTAATAAAATTATTATAAAACAAGATTTTGTGCATCAAGTTGGTTAATTACTAGGATTATACTCAGATGCACGGTCAGCAAAACACCAAAATAATCCTTCCGATCGCACTGTGGCCCTGGGGTCAACTCGGCCTCTAACAGAAATGAGTAAGGAGTATTTCCTGGGCGTAAAAGTGATGGACCACTGTCACATAATCTGGGAACCTTAACATCCTGGAACCCTCTGGGCACCTCGGGCCTGTAATGCGGCTGATTTACCTTTATTTTTACAAATCAAATGGAAAAGAGCAGTTTGTTGGTTTCACGCTTGATAGAGGAAGACAGCCTAAAAAGAAAGTACAGGCAGCAAAAGGGGTGAAGTTGTTAACCGAAACCATAGTCCAGCACTCAGCAATACACAATTAAGCAAACTTTATCTACTTCATACCCATCCACTAATATCATGATATCAAAGAAATACCAACAACATAGGGTTGAAACATGCTTCAGTGACAAAAGTCTTAATAAAGTGGTGACTTAGAGACAAGAGTGCATTTGTCTGTATTTATTTGATACACAATCGAGCACATCATACATCAAGCTTATAATGCTCCATGCATACAGAAATAAGAATTACTAACACACTGCTTGGTTTGCTTCAACACAGCTGTTTCAAAGTGAAACCCGAGTTACTTCAGTTTCCTACACTCCCAATTCCTGTAAACCCAAAATAACCAAAAATGGACAATAAAAGGCTACAAATGTATGTCCACCAACTCCGTTCTGGGCAACACATTCAATTTGTGACTACCAACACAAAAAAAAAAAAAAAAGCATTTAATGGAATGTGGCACACGCATTCAGACTTCCACAAACCTAAGCAGTAGCATACGTCATTCTGATTACAATGAGTAACTGTGAAAATTAAAATATACCATTACATAGAAAGATACACATCATCTTATAAGCCTTCGTTTACTCTACAAAATAATGAATGAAAAAGACAGACAGTAAACATGGCTGACTCAAACCGAAGTACCCAACACATGAAACACTTCCACATGCATCCAGTATACAACAGCTCAGTTCCAAGGCACGTCTACTGCTCGTTTTCAATCCCAGGACCTGAAAAAGGATTTCCATACATAAATTGCCATACAAACTCAAAGCAGGGAACTTTGACCTATAAACCAGGTAGATAATGTAAAACATGTCTCAGCACAAAATCCTATCTGCAATTCAGATTTACAAGCTAGAATCCTATCCCGGACTTTCATAAATCTTAGCAAAGTAAGTTGTTGGTTAACCAATTTTTTTTTTGACAGCGGGGGATTTATATACAATCATAGAGAGAAAACAAGAAAGATAATAAAAATACATTCTTTGTAACCCACAGCAACCAGCTTCAAATCAAGACATACACAAGGAAAATGTCAATACATTCATCACCACAGCTGGAGCACGATATCATTACCATCCAAACCTCCACAACATAATTTGCATCAGAAGAAACAAGATTAAAAATGCTTCACAAATGTTATCAGCTGTGGATGATCAGGTAAAAATCACACTCATCCTTCCATCACTTAGGCCAACTTACAGCTGACTGTGGGTCAGTGTTTCTCAAACTACGATCTGCCCTCAGCACCGTCCAAAGCAGCAGCTCTTCAAGGAACGTGTCAAGACATACTGTCCTAAAAATGCTTCAAACCAGACATAAGCCTAGAAACTATCATAAATTAATAATTATTGTTAATAAAAATCCAACCAGATGCAACAGTATGCAGATATTTATTTACTGCAGTCACTATGTGTTTCAGATGTCACTGCACCCATCATGAAGAGTACTAAAAACTGTAACCACAACCTCCGGTACAGGTCATAATACTGGTACAGCTACTTCCCTCCGTGGCCTGATCGGGACTCATTGGAGGGAAGTAGCTGTACCAGAGGTTGCGGTTAGTTTTTAGTACTCCTGATGATGGGTGCTGTGACACCCGAAACATGTAATGACTTTGTAGTAAATAAATATCTGCATACTGTTGCATCTGGTTGGATTTTTATTAACACTAAATTACGATGCAGGGAACCAGAGTTTAAAAATTAATAATTATGGGATATACTGACGAAGACAATACATATTAATAAAGAGTATCAGCCACATTACATCTGAAACAATCTTGTCAAGATTCATACTACACACAAGTGTGTATTCCTACAGAGTAATTTATATTTAATGTCTTAAATTTCAAATGCATGGCACAAACTGCATTTGTGCCAAGCTTCAACCAGATGCAGATCTCATGAAGCCATCACAACACCACCCCTCCCCCCTTCAAAAAAAAAACCCTGCAGTTAAAGTTAAATATTGTTCTGGCAAATCTTATCATCACGCTAAATTTGATGACCATACATTACATGGCACTAATACAAATATTGTGAATATATGATGTCCACAGAACTGATGGGCTCCACAGCTTAAGACTTCACAAAGGCATTCATAAGAATTTATCAAGTGAATCAAAAAGATGTTACAGGCAGAAACACATGGATGTTGCGGGGCTCTTATTTCTTACCAAAAACAGCGAGCTAAAGAGACTGACAACTTAAACACTACTGAAATTATCCAGAGATGCTAAACATAAAATCTCTGAATCAGTGAATCCTTCAAACACCATCTATGAAAGGAAAATCAACCCACATAAAACTTCTGGCACACAAGCTATGTAAGCAACTGTGTTAGAAATGAAAGCAGCAATGTGTGGCCAACATGTATACCCCTCACACTAAACTCACCTTCAAAGATTTTTTAGACAAATGTGAATTACATATATATATAAAAAGGAAAAAACAGTCCTTGTTTGGACTGTGAGTTTGTATCTTTTCATGTCTCATATATTTATAGCAGAGAAATAGTAGTCTTTATGGGGCATTAAGGTAGGCATCCGCAGACAAACCGATCCATCTCCTCTGGGGTGGTTTGGGGAATCCCTGAAAACTGCTGCACCTCCACAGCCATTAGCATCAGGTCCTCTTTAAGTGCGGGAATTCGACACACCGTTGCACAGTTAATTGTTGAACGCTGGAATGTCATGCGCACAGCAACACGGATTACCTCCAAATGTTCACATTTTTTTACATGCTCAATGACTGCCGTTCATATCAACAGCCCCCATACATACAACACATTTTGAAAATGCAGGGAAAATCCTTTTCAATGTCACATGTCCAGTAAACCTGAATATAACCTGACAGTCCTACAGTAGAACTGTGCCCCATCCTGGCTCTAAACAGACAAAAACTTTTTATTCTACCGCACACAAACATTGCAGCTTATACTATTCTGCAGGCACAAGTCAAATGAGTTTGTGACAGAACACTAGCAACTTTGGTCTCTGTGTCACAGACAGGGAGTGAGGCATCAGACAGGAGAACAAGAGAATAGGCTGGGGTGGAACCTTGCAGTAAAGCAAGTTGTTAGACTTTGTATATCGATCCCTTCAGTTTCAGCATGCAGTTTATGTTCGACTGATGGCACTAAAGAAAACGAGTTTTACAGTCTGCGACTGACAAATCTTAAGTGTTAAACTGTGCAGAAAATAATGCATTAAAAATGGTGAGATATCCTATAGCATATGGTGAAACCACAAGACTTCTTTGTGGGTTGTGTGTGTATGAAGCTGATCAATGAAACCCATCCAATGCTGGGCTTCACAAAGATCTTTTAGCTCTATAGAAACTCCTGTATTTACCCTAAAGTTAGGCAATCCCCTCCTTCATTGATCTGTATTTATCAAATAACTACATACACTACAAACAACATACCCGTTTAACTTTGTACACAATTATAAAGTAACCCCCTAATTTTCAAGATGACGCATCAGGAAAAAACTATTGTCTCGTATTAATGCAAATACAGCATGTGTCTTGATGATGGGGTGCCTGAGTATGGTGGAAACTGGAGTTTTCAGACTTGTTTAGCCCATACTCGAAGTGATGGTACTGTGCAACTTGGCATCGACAATGATGATGTGCACAATTTATTGAGGAAATGACTGAAAAATGCAAGTGTTTCAAATTATCGAGTAGCTAATGCTGGTTCCCTAACAGGTGTATGGGGGAAGTCTGTTATTTTCATTTCACTCAAAATCAAGATCAGTCAATCAGCCATACCTGGGGAACCAAAAGCAGAGGGGGGGGGGGGGGGGGGGGGACATCATTGATTTATACTTTGAGTAACAGCACATGGTCACTTCATGACTGAAAATAAATGTCACAATTGGGCAGATGCTGGGCTGAGTATTCAAAGCCACCGATTTACTTAAAGTCCACTTAAAATCCTGTAATGGAAATGTTGCTCCACCACTCCTCACCACAAGATGAAGGTAAAGTTTTCCCGTTACACACCCGGTGTGGCCCAGAGGGTGGGTAGAGGTATGGCTCTACTCTTCCATGACCTCGGCACTAGAATGGGGTGAGTGGTCAGCAGCATGCCCAGGCCACACTTTACCCCCGGGAAAGACCCGGTACCCATTTCACAGGAGGCCGGGTGGGCCAGGCTGGACGGGCGGAAAATCTCGTCCCCACCGGGATTTGATCCCGGACAGTCCAGCCCGTAGCCAGTCGCTGTACCAACTGAGCCACCCGGCCCACTACCACAAGATGAAAGATGCCTTAAATTACGAGGTTACACGTACAAAAAATAAATGAAAACCAGATAAAACTAGTTTTGGATGTTCAAACCACTACAATAAAGTACCAAATAATTTACAGTTCAGATGGTGAGGACATACAGGCAGGATGGTAAACAGTGTGGTGACAGTACAAGACAGGTGACTGCTGGGTATTAGTGAAGTGAACAACAGCACTGTTATCATATTTATTATTACTGTGTTGCCAACACTGAGACTAATTTAACACATTAGATGATGGAGTACAATATGGCGGCATAGAAAAACACGACAATAACCTTCCTCACATTAATTAATTTGTTTTAATTGACTTTGTGTGGCTGTATCACTTAAAATCTAAGTCGTTCTCTCATCTTTGTTTCTGTCGTACTTGACATCAATTCTACGACTACGTGACGACGCAACCATTACAGCAGCATGCAGAATAAGTCAATCCCAATTCAGTCAAAATTCACTTTTATATTAAAGGAATAAATGAAGATTATGAACTGCAAAATACAGAAGGTTCTACGCAAGCACTGCTAATATTATAAGAATGAATAACACACCATGTAGTTTGTTCCTTAACTTTTGCCTGTTCTAATGTAGTAGGCCATACGTGTATGTATGTATACACACACACACACATACACACATTATATGGGAATTTCACACTACCCTGCATAATGAGTTCTCAAGACATATTGCAGAAAATGAAAATTACAGATGGCATCATACTACTAATAAAACAGAACTGCCATTGTATCAAGCTGCATCAAAACCTCAAGGGGACTGGAATACGACACTGCGTTACCATGGGGAAATCAGATCCAGGAATGTACCACCATGTACTGCATTCATCTTCAACAATCAGCAGGTCCTTGACAAAGCATTCTTCCAGGACCTACTGATCCTTGAAGATCAAGGCAATATACTCCTTCAGTAAGCTGAGCATGATCATTCTGTAACAAATCATCACATCCCAGCATCCCCAATAAAATTCCTTATTCATAAAAAGGGTAAGTAAGTGCTTGTGCTAAAGCAACCGATTTGTCATGAAGACCTACGGTACAGTTTAGACATAGTTCAATATATTTTTAACCTAGATGGTGAACTGTTAGCTTTGCCTTCCAGCTACTCTACCCCAGTACCCACTCGATAGAAGACTATGTGGGCATCAAAACAGTCTGACAGACACAGCACTTTCACCCAGTTCTTCAGTGTCCGGCCCGTACAGCCTCGCCACTATACGGGAACACGCACACAAAAAAGTCTTGGTAGGAACAGCGTTAACCCTCAATTTCATTGAAATCTTATTACGTGCATCGAGTTTTGACATTTACGATATCATCATGCTGGTGTGAAAGTAGGTAGAAGCTTTTTGATGGCAGAACTTGGAGGTACAATTTCCAGTTGTCCCCAGTGAAAGAGGGCACTCTATTAGAGTTTAACGCAAGATCATAACCACAGTATGAAACTGGCTGCCATGATGTGCTTGGGAAGGTAAATTAAAAATATGTACTGATCAGCCTAGTCTTGACTCAAGTCTTTTGCATGACAGACTGGTGCTTTAACCCAGATTCCTGCATCCCCAACTTCCTATGCATGTCAAAACAAGTGCTGTTAAGCTCTGAATGAACGTAAACCTGCCTGTAAAAGAGATGAGAGAGTTTTTAAAATTTTCAGATGCAAAATATAATTTGTCCAAACACAAGTAACAGGTACTACTTTCAAGATAAAAATCTGAATTCATATTGAGATCAAATACATAATGGATGGAAACAATATTTTATGAAAGCTGTAGCAATTAAGATGGATATTTTACAGTACGAACAATCATGACTCAACAGCTGTGCATTCGCTATTCATTTTCGCTGTGTAGCTCCCAAAAATATTTCCTGAATTTCACAGCTTCTTGGCACATAACTCATGAATGCTATGCCACAGTCTATGCCTTCCAAATTATAGCCTCTCTCTCTTTCCTTGTATTTTCTACAGACCTCTAATTCTTAAAAGAAATACAAGTGTCGTACAATGTGCGTCGATATGCGAGAGATGTAATTATGCGAAAATGAGCCCAACTACCTTGCGTACACTGCATTATGCCAATTTTTAGTTTTCTGGATGTGAGTGGGCTTACACCATGCGTTATTTAAGCGAGGACTCATATAAACATAAACAATGAACACCATATATTCAAATCCAGCATTTCAGTACACTATGAAAACTGGGGCAGAAAAAAACCACGCTGTAATTGGCATGCCAAAATGGCAAGAGACCATCTGCAATGCTGCATACTGTGGTAAATTCATGTTCACCTGCCAGTCACACACAATTAGAAATACGAAACCAACCTTTATCATTTCAGATTGAATATTACAGGCAAATGAAATGACAACAAAAAAGAAAGTGCCGGACATATACTACTGTACAATGAATGAAGAAATTAAAACCCTCTTAGCTCTAGGGTCTGTTTTTAATGCATTTACTGTTACACTAAGTGAAAACAGCCATGACAGGCTCAGTAACTCAGTATCTACGTATTTGGCAACTTGTGCATGACTGCTACGCATACCATGATTACGCGTAACAACCGCAGACAGACTATTCTTCTTTATTACATGTATTCTGACATACAGCACCACACATACAGTTATGATATTCATGTTGTACCATCTTTACAAACCATGCAGTGGCATTAAGATATATCAGCAAAACAGCGATATCCCAAAACAGTCACAGACTCAAAAAATCCAAGTACCAATGTAAGTGTAATCCCAAACCACAATGGCCTACATTTCACAAGAAGGCAATTACATCAAATGAAGGGCCAACAGCACTTATTGGAATGGCAAAGAATACCCAGAATATTACCATTCTGCATGCTCTGCAAGTGTGGCATTACAGTAACTCCAATGGACACATGAAAGTGTTGCTGTTCTAAGATAGCATGATGGCAACTACATCACAATCAATGACACCTGTACAGCACTACCAGCAAAACAATAATACAACGCCCCTCTTCAGTCACGTGTTATACAAAATAGTCGCACGAACTCTACGCAATGCACCATGAGTGCCTTGGCTGAGCAGAGAGTGTCACCGCAATGTCGCTCTACCTTGCTTCATTAAGCAGTTGGGGAACTATAATTCTGCAACATACACCAGAATGCCACAAAAATATTAACCCCCCTCAGTGCCAGGTAGTATGGGTAGATTATGTCAAAAATTGATAATCTGTCCAAACACAGAAATACTCAGGTATGCACTGAGTAATAGTCACGCTATTCAATGTGACTACTGCCAACATCTTGCAGATATGAGGAGGAAGCTTCATGCACTGGAAATGGTGGTTGACAGTTCAACCGATGGAAAAACAAGCAAGGATAACGCAATGATCAACAGACTGGCCACCTGGCATCAAGATGGTTAAACTAAAAATTGAAATGACAAGGAACATGACAACTTCGAGACAAACATGTTAAGTCAAAATAGTATGTGAATACTTCCATTCCAAAAATAACTGCATTATCTTCAACCAAAAGGACTAATAAAGGACTGAACACTAAAATAAGTTACATACAACTCTGCTGCAAAGTTATGCCATGTCTACTGGTAAGGTCACAGACAGTTTGAAGGAGCAGGTGCTTTTACCTTCACTGTCCACTTCACATCCAACTTGAAGGCAGCAACCTCCTCCAAAACATCAACTATTTACTGGTTGACACAATTTAAAATCCAATAAGACTTCAACCAACAACACTAATGTCAGAATGTTAAATAATGCAATCAAATCAGTGAATTACAAGACTATCTGTTCTAATATGCTGTAAAGAGATCTGATCTGAATCGCATCAGCCTGCAAAATTATATTGCAATTAGCTTCAGGTAGCACACTTGTGCGCTACCACCCTGAATGAATATGACAGGAACGCATACAGTCCCTGCACTTAATAAACCATTGGGACCCAAACAAGATGTGTACATGGAGCAAAGGTATAGTTCCAAGCATTAATCCTGGCAATAGAACTGCCTGCTTCACCACCCAGACAAAATGTCCCTTGTACCCACTGGACAGGAGACTGGGAAGGTCAGAAGCTCTTTGGGTGTTGTACAAAAGCATGTCTCGGCTGGGTATCACACCTAAACTACCTGGCTACCCAGCAAGTAATTAAGTTAGTGGCAACAGGGGATACAAAAAATGGTATTAACATCTAAATGAGGCCCCTCACTTGTGACCATAAAGCACCCTCATCCAGACACATCACAGTTACTGTAAGACATAAAGCGTCTTTCCATTCAGTGTAGCGCACATGTTACAGGCTAGACAACCAAGAAGTAAGGATTGGATTTCTCATAGGGGCAGGGATGTTTCTTCTCTCCAAGGGATACAGAATGGCTCTAGTGCCCCCCTCCTCCCCGCCACTTCCCAACCAATGGATACTGATTGTTATTTTCCTTTTCTCAAATGGATCAGGACTGTGACTGATACCCACCCAACCTACCATACAATGGCCAAAGTGAGCTACTTTCAAACAAGGAACTGTGGCTGAGACAAGAGGCTGAAGAATCAGAGCCTCAGTTGAGAATGTACAGAACTATATAGCCACTTCTCCATACATTTTAGTAACACATGGTCCATGAGCAAACATGATATTCATATAGACCTCGTACATTTGCTACAAGTAACGCACACTGTCAAAACATAATTTAAACAGAAACACATTGTATGTACATTTGAAAACACTATTTTTGATGAAGAGCACTGTCACAGCAGAAGCTGTATGCGGTACTGCGGTGAACACATTTCACTGCTACAGCCATGGCTGGCAGGATTGTGAAACTGGTGTTGTAGTGCTATTAGCTGTGGACAACAGCAGGGCAGGCTTAATCTATTCTAAATGAAAAACAAGTTTACGTTTCTCCACTAATCTAAGTGATACACAAGTACATCCATAGTGGACAAGTCCTGTAGTTGAAAAAATTATGTGGCCAACAGCAGGCAGAATTCAATGTCTATCACCATACTCTAATATGCAAATAATAAACCTGCATCTGCATAATTAATCCTGAAAACAAATTTAAGGTTATATACTTAGGAGATGGAAGAGGGAGATGGGAAAGTCTACATCACAACTAAGCAGCTCTGGTGGTGTCTAGAACAATACATTACATAGAGGACAGAACAATATAAATCTAGATGCACATGGCCACCTGGGCTGGCACAGAGCTGAATCACATTACATGCTGAATTAAAAGCTGTACGTTCCGAATGATAAAGACTTCATAAATGACATGAACAGGTAATAACTACTACATTTCAAAAACTTTCTCAAAGTGCTACAAGTCATACAAAATGAAGTCATCATTAAGCTCATCTGCCTCTGTTGAAATTGCCTTTGTTCAGTCCATCTTGCTTTTGGCTTTCCCACGCGCCTCTCCCCCAAAAATTCCTCTATGGGAAATGCAAACATTAAATTTCAGCAGAAGTATAAATCGTATGTTTCTTTCTTTTCGTGGCAGAGTGAACATGGCACGGAATAAAAACGAAGAAGAAACTGCCATTTGCAACAGGGCTGGAATGGTACAGTCCACCATATTCTAAACACATTACCAAAGAATGACTTGAACAAGTCTGAGAGGATAAATGTACATGATGATGGGAAAATTGGTAATTTAATTACTGACAGATATCACTATGTGGTGGGCTAACTGACAAAGATGGCTGAATGTTTTTTCCAAGCAATGCACCATACCCAATGTAACCAAAATGCTGGTCATAAAAGTCTATCAACTACATTAAACTCTACTGTCTTTAATAGCTCTGGTTCCTCATACAGGGAGAAAGTAATATGTGCACATGCTTGCTTACAAACATAATGTTAAACAAATCTCTATAAAAGTATACAAAACCAAGTTGAAGCAATACTGCATCTTGACGACTGGGAAACTCGCGGTATCAAAGAGGAAGACCAACAAATGCAGAGTAATAAGCTAAATTTGCTGACAACCAAGAGAAAAGGAGACACTTCACATGGAACACATACAGAACATCAATTACAATTGTTTAAAACTTCTGGAATGATACCTTGAAAATAGTATTCCTTCCATTTATTTTAAGTATAAGCACTATACTGATATGTTTCAGATTCACCCCATGCTGATTCACATGAGGATTTTGTTGCTGTTGTGGTATGTGAGAGCAGCGCGTCATCTGCTCGGTTACGGACATTTGTTGCATATCTGGCCTTCCAGTCACCCTCCCTTCTACGATTGACAATCAACTTGGTGACAAGCACATCAATTCCTGACAGTGGCAGCCCTCTGTCCTGTCAGCTTACTTTCTCCCATTACATCTATGTCTTTATTAACTTCTCCAAACTCTCAAATTCAGGAAAAGAGTTACGTTATGAAGAGCACATGGGTTTCCAAGTAATAATAATAATAATAATAATAATAATAATAATAAAAAGGAAAAATTCCTACAATGTTGTGGTGGTAAAAGATGTACAAAACAGATACTGACTACCCTAGGTTAGGCCCAACACTATTGGTTACATGCTGCCACACAATGGGAAAGGCAGAGGGATGTAACAAATATGGGAAAGTACACCCTGCCCTCTATGTGCATACAGCACTCATGTTGAAAGACCTATTTACCATAGCAGATTAGATGAAAACAAAAAATATTAACATCTGAATGCATGAACTAAAATTCTCTTGGTTGATCAGTAGTGTTAGGTTCTGGTTTTCTGCTGATTGTCCAAGTGAGTTTTAGTGCATTAAAGAAAAGCAATGTGACAGTATTTTCTCAACTAATTACCTTTCACAAGTACATTTCTTTCAGTTTACAGGTAACTAAACGACGACGTAATACATGCGACATTTAACCCCTGACCTGCCGGCAAACTGTGTGCGCTGATAAGGCAGGTTCTATTAGGAATGTCGGAGCTGAAATTTTCATATGCAGTTTCACGCATGACAAGAAATGTCAGAACTATACAAAAAATCTTGATCTTTAAAAATGTTCTAATTTTCATTTTGCGTCAGAAACTGTTTAGCGCCAGTGTCACGCCAAGTCTTATGAATCAGTCCAACATCTTAGCACAGAGGTCTGGCAATATAAGTACTGCATCACGCACAACACACCATATGACGATGCAGAACTGCATTTAAATCTAGGAGAAAAATGCTTCTGTCCTTAAAGGAGTGAGAACCAAAATATGGATGCAAGTCAAATGGAAACATTAAAGTGTGTGCGTGTGTGTATGTGTGTGGGGGAGTGTGTGTGTGTGTGTGTGTGTGTGTGCATGTGTGGTTTTGTGTGTGTGGTGTGTACGTGAGTGTGTGTGTGTGTGGTGAACTACAAGCATATACAGTGCACAAACAAAACACGGTCAATAATGAAAAATGATAAAGCAGCACTGAATCTGTATATACTCTCAGTTGGTGAAGAATGTTCAAGGTTTTCATTTAACTCGTTTTCATATACAACAGCAACCTCAAGCAAGGGCACCTTCTTACATATGAGCTGTCTTGCCTTCACTGCCCCTATGATACGCTAGGACATTTTAGACAGGAGACTGCTTAGGACGCCTACACATAAATGCACAGGCAATGTGTGTGCAAATTCCGTAATGCCGAAAGTCAAGAGATATGAAACACCATGTCGCTAGAACTTTGATCATCAGTGTGTTCTCATAATCTGCTCTAACATCATGTGAAATAACTGACCTCACAACAGTGTACCTGAACTCTCTATGCAAATGCCAAAGTCCCCGATTATCAATTTGCAAAACCACAATTAAGCGGTGACAAAAATAAACAACAATCTGCAGCACTCAACTTTCATGCACACCCCCCCCCCCCTTTCTCATGCAACTGTGCTGTAAAAGTATGCTTATCAAAGACCGACAATGATCACTTAATTCCTCACCAAACAAGAATAGCCAGTACTATGCACTCTATGACTTGGCTCCATCTTACAACAATGTCCATATTTTCTCCTACACAAATTTCAATTTTTAAAGCTACCCAACCCCCAACTATATCTTCGTCAACAAATCAGTCAATTGCAAGCACAATAATTCTGGACAGAGATGTAAAGTGTGCGAAGATTTGATTACAAATATACCACTCTAATACACCACGAATACAATTTTCATTAAGTTGGTGGGAAAAACTGCTACCACTGTTGAAATACACTGCTGACTCAAACAATGGTGCTACAATAAAATAATTTGGGTATCATCTTACTGGACCTTATTGGCCCCTGCACACCCAGGATCATAAAGGAACCCACTGCTGTTATTCTAAATTAAAAGAATTACTGACAATTACTGTTAGTAAGAAGGACCCAGAAATTAAAGGGACTCCAGATATTCTCCACAATTGAGCAATATTTGAGGTGCATGATTTAATTCATGTGCAAAAAGATGTGCAACTCCATACAATGTGGAATTAAACACGAGGTCCTAGTGCACACAGATGTCTGGTCCTTCCTCTACGTCACCACAACCCTAATAACTCCAGAGACTTTCAACAAATTGGTTTGCATTCTTCTGACCATCACTGTCTCATTCAAAGAAACATCACCCACAGTCTACACAATGGGAAATGAGAAGATGTGCCAAGATGGATACCAGCCCTTTCCATCCCAAAAATTACATATTCCTTCCCCAAACATGGAAACTTTATTAAGATTAAGACACAACAGCCCAAGCATGAACACTTAATCCCGTATGAATGTGATGTTCATAAGGCCGTGCATCGCAATACATTTCTATATTAAAACCAACTAGATGCACCAATGTCTCAAATTTATTTTATGTGGAGTAACACTCTACATGTTTCAGACGGTATTTCCATCCATCATCAGGTCTGCAAGACTGTACATACTGCAACAGGCATATATCAAACAGATACTGCCGAGCTAGCATTCCTGCTAGCAAGCAGTTGGCAGTATCTGACAAATGCCTGTTGCTGTATGTACAGTCTTGAACTCCTGATGGTAGACAGAAAGACTGCCCGAAACACGTACAGTGTTACTCCAAATAAAATAAATTTGAGACAATGGTGCATCTAGTTGGTTTTAATATAGAAACATCTATGAATGATATCCACAGATATATGCTTTCTCACAAGGAGTACATTACATTATGAAATTTACTGCAACTGCTTCTGCTGAGTTTACTAAATCTGTACCAGATGCTACTTGTATGCAGCACACTACACCCTGTACACACCAGACACTGTATGTGGCAGTTTGGGAAGAATGCAAGCCATAATCTTTGGTGGTATAGGGTTACTTAAAGACTGTGATATTTTGGTCTTTCAAGATATTTCACCACTATAGAGTATTAAAAAAATGTTCATAATTCTGTACAACCCGCTGTTCATCTATCAATAAAAATGTTACTGAATTTTTCATAAGAAGCAAGTTCTATACTTCTTACTCTGCGATCCAACTTCTTTACTTGATAATGTTCTCATTTTTGTAACTTGTATGCAGTTCTATACAATACTGTGTTACTGATCACTGATGCTATGGGCTGTCATTAAGCTACTGAATGAATATGATATACGACTAAAAAATTTCAAATTCTCAATTATATATATATAATGCCTCTCACTTCATGACTGACTGTATTTCTGTTATTAATACTCAATTTCACAATTAACTTTCTAAAAACAAAATTTAACCAAACCTTTTGCAAGTCCAGTTCCTACTTCAGAGTCTGTTACAAACCGTTTCCATTATGCTACTGTGACTTACCAGTTAAGGATGTTTAATAAGCAGTGCTGAAGGTTAAAAGTGGAATACAATTATCATGGGGCTCGTGATGCCTAACCCTTACTTTCCGCAAAAAAAAAACATTCACAAAAAACAGACACAGGTCTGTCATTAATCCAGTTAAACAAAAGGCTGCCTGGTCCTTTACTGCATGTAATTCATTCACCCATCAAGAGATGACATCGCCATGCACAACATACACTTTCAGTCTGCCTTATATCTCAGCAAATATAATTAATTTTTAATGGTCTGGAAATTCTTGTATTAGCAACTGGCTTGGCAATGGCAAGGTCAAGAAAGTAAAAACTCTGGTGATCTCAATAAAATGTCCCTTCAGCTTAATCTGAACTTGGGGGGGGGAAGGTGGAAAGGAAGGATTAATACATGAGAAAGAGGGCAGGGTGTGGCATGATTACTACTACTCCTGATCCACCACATGAACAGTAAAACGAAAAATGTTCCGCTCTTCATAACTACACCTACTGCAGGGTGTCATCTTGCATTTCTTGGGGTTGCGGCTGGTCTGAGTTTCCACCGCCACGCAAGGAATTTGGAATCGAACGGGATGATGAGAAGCACAACTTCATGGTGTACGGAAACTTGCCACCTGTAACAGGAATGCTGACTTTAGCATGTAAAAGCCTACTTCAGCACAATCATGGATGCTGCAATGTCGTAAGGTGAGTAACACACAAAGATACTCTAGAGGGCTCACACTGAAGGCACAATATACAGTACCGGAAAAATTCATTCTTAAATCGAATGCAAACAATTCACCCTACAGTAGAAGAAGAAGAAGAAGAAGAGAGAGGCCATCAACACTGTTAAAATTACCTCGTGCTGATGTACATAGCATGGCAAAGATTAAAAGTTCACAGTGAAAAGAATGATTGATGTCATGGAGTTTTGGTATTTATTTGGCAAGATTTGTACGTATTGCACATAGATTTCTCCTTGGCAATGTAGAGGAAGTCACGGTTGCTGTCAGTAGAGTTGGATGCTAGATGCATCACGCAATACTTCATGATGGCATGCAGTCTTTTTCCTGGCCTATGGCGAGGATTATGGTGAGGAACTCCATCAGGACATAGGAACAAATGTCGGCCATCGTGCGATTTTATAAAAACCCTGCGTTGTAATGTTAGGGCGTCTTTTGGTTCCGGCCTTCGTCGAGATAACACGATTAGCATGCACGCACCTAAGTGCTCACCAGTGGAAATTACTTGCGCGGTAAATTTTTTGTTTTGTGTAACAACGCTGTTGATGTCCATCATAACATGTACAAGTTGCTGTGAATTTTAGAAATTTATAACCTGAGTGAGTTTTAATACTTCATCTATAATGGAACTTGAGCAAATTTCGAACCGGCACAGAAATTATTGTGTAACGTATTTCAGAAATGTTATAATACAAATGTTTAGGTGCTTGTGCGTTGTTGGGGGAATATATTAACTGTATACTTGGCACACTGTATTTGTATATTCTGGGTACTTGTATTAGTATATTTAGGAAACCTTGTGGAAGTGAAGTACTCTTTATAGGTAAGTGGGTATTTAGCATTTTCATTTGGAGTGGTTAACAGTGCATGTTAGAAAACGCACCCATGTAAGTAAAGATAATATTAGTTACAAGTCCCTACTCTTCACACTCCCACTCATCCTGTGGTTGCCTCGTCGGCCCTTGAGCTGGAAACTTTACAGCAAATGTCGGTCCTGAACGGGACAGGTCTGAATCCGCTAATGACCGGCATCTCAACTTACCTCATCGAGGCAAACATGTACGCGCTGTTTCATTTACATGTGTCGTCCTTGCAACACGCGATCAAAAGCAACTAGACAGCACTGCGTATAATTGTTGCACGAGTTACCCTAAACTTGTTCATTTTGTTCTATTGTACAGATTCCCATTTCTGGAACATTATGAAGATTCATATCAGGAAAACTGATAACAGAGCCGATGAAGTTATACAGAAATCCCAATTGATAATCCTTCCACAACACACCAAATTTCCCTTAGTACAGAATCCGAGTACTTAACTGAAAAAATTTCGCAGCATATTAAATATTCTACTTACTCTCTGCAGGCTGCTTGAATCCTCTGTTGATCTTCCGAGGATGCGGAGATGCAGCGGCTAGCCACTCAAAAAGTATTACGGACTTGTTTTCCCTTTGCACGTATGCCTTGTACAGTTCACTGAAATCTTTGATAGAATTTGCGACTTTTAAAAAACAGGCTAACTGGTGTATTTGTAAACCTGCAAATTTTTGTGGAGAGAGCGAACTGTTGGCTGTAGTCAGTAAAACATTCCACCTTCGCACCTGCATTGTAACTGCAAAGGACACATACAAACGTAAAACAACGTGCACGCCAGACAACGCACAAGCCCTGGGAATGACCGGGTCGGCACTAATAAGGTGCACTGGAAATTACTGGACTGAGAGTACCGTCTATCTAATAACATTTACAAATGAATTTGTTTAAGGGGGTGGAAACTTACCTAACCTTTATGTCAAGTTGTACATGTACACTCTATTCAACAAAAATCAAGCGGCCCGAAATTTCATACAGCCTGCTCCAGAAGTCACGTGACATACAGCTGACATCATAATTTGAGTCATATTAATTTGCCCATATATGTGCATTAGTGGCGTTTCACCGTCTTCCATTCACTACATTTGATCATGCTGCATATATACATGAAGCAAAGACATCTATGACTTCTTCGCTGAATTTGAATTTAAAACATGAATTAAACTTCATTAATTTTCCCAGGCATATGGTTAGTAGTTCTGCTGCCAGGGATGGATGAAGTGTAAGGGTTGTTCTCACATGTAGTGGGCACAGCTGAGCCAGTAAACGCGTCATAGCAGGACTCTCGGAAACAAACTACTTGGTTCAAGTCCCAGTATCAGCATATTTTTATTTTTATCTTTATTTTTGGATATGTTTTACACTCACAAACACTGAAATTAAAGTGTGCAATAACACATCCATTATTTAGTTATACGTTTCGAAAGTTATCTTTCTCCATTGGCAGGGCTAGAAATGCGAATGATGAAGATAGTTCCATTCCTTTCCGTAATTCTTATTCCTACGTTTACCGACATTCTGATTTAGAGGGTTCGTGTTCAAATGGGTCTTAGACAAGGTATGTAAATCTCGTTGGTACTTGCACGTCGTAGATGTCATGAGATCTGACATTGGGCTGCACAATTAGGAAGATTTACAAAAAGGAATTGTTGAGCGTACGATGGGTGTGCGTGGTATTTACTTAGCAAGTTTTTAAAGTACTGTACACAGATTTCTTCCTTGGCAATGTACAGGAAGTTGAAGATGCTGTCAGCAGTTTTGGTTGCTAGATGCATCACATGATACGTCACGGTGCATGGTCTTTTTCCTGGCCTATGGTGAGGATGATGGCGAGGAACTCCATGAGGACATAGGAACAAAGGCCAGGTGTGGAATGATTTTATAAACACCCTTCGTTGTAACGTTAGGGTGTCTTCGGGTTCTGGCTTTCGTCGAGATAACACGAGTTGACATGTGTGCACCTCAGTGCTCACCAGCTGAAATTACTTGCGTGGTAAATTTTTTATTTTGTGTAACAATGCTCTGTCGGTATAGTTCGCGTGCAGACTAAGGCCACGGAGTTTAGTTTTAGTAACAATGCTGTTGATGTCCATCACACCAGGTAGGTGTTGCTGTGAATTTTTAGAAATTTATAACTTGCGTGGTCTTAATACTTAATCCATAATGGAACCTGAGCAAATTTCATACTGCCATAGAAATTATGGCCTAACGTACTTCGGAAACATTAATACAACTGTGCACTGTTGGGGGAATATTGTAACGGCATATTTGGAACACTGTATTTGTACATTTTGGAAACTTGTATTAGTATATTTAGGAAACCTTGTGGTAGTAAAGTATTGTTGATAGAGAAGTGGATATTTAGCATTTGCATTTGGAGTGGTTAACATAGGGTGTTAGAAAGCGCACCCATATTAGAAAAGAGAATAATGGTTATGAATCTGTGCAGTGCTTTACGCAGCAATTGCACACCCTCTAACTCCCCACCCCCCACTCCTGGTGTCCGTGTCATCCGGGACAGTCGTCCAGCTAGGTATAGGTGAAGAAAACTGGTGGCAGTGAATCCTACTGACTTCCTAACCCACAAAATTTAAGTGGTCAGTCTCCACGAGCCATATCAGCATGGGATCAATGTTGGGCATAAAGAAGAGCTAAAAATGGAGCATACTGACACAAGCAGAATCAATCAAAATTCAGTCCTTTTTAGAAAGAGGTACAGCAAAATATGGATAATTTGATTAGCTTGACAAGAAAAGATTTAGAGGTGTAGTAATATATCTGCAGTAAATGAGTACCAGGACACTTGGAAAAACAAAATGCAAATAAATACTAAAACCAATGAGAAAGACAATCCAGTGGAATTCCACTCCACACTGGAGGACACATGTTTCTGCTTCCTGTCATTCACAGCAACCACAATACAACCTCCCCCCCTGCCCCCCCCCAAAAAAAAACATTCAATTCCTCAAAAAAGTGGCAGAAAACACTGTACAGGGCACCACAAAAAAAATTTTAAGTAGAAATTTATAAATTCAGGCTCTTACTACAAGGAAGGAGAGTGATAATGGTGTGTGCCCTCCACTTCATACACTAATATGTGATCCTCCTATCAGTCCAGTTTTCTTCTTCCGTTTGAATTTTCATCTGTATGTGTTAAGTGGAATTATATTAGAAGGAAATAACCTCTGTTAATGTCACTGCACTAACAGGATCACAGAGACTTACAACACTTACCTGGGCTCTGAATCCCTGCATGATTACACAGCATGAGTGCCATCAGTGCATCACCGACATCCTCGAACTCCAGAAGGCCGGACGAGCTTCTGTCCGCTGCTTTGACAAAAGGAGTAAGTAAATGGAATATAAAATTCTCCTCAGTTTGGTACATGGGTACAAACATTTCAGAAGAAACCACTACACCACTTGCAGGGCTGAACAGATGCAGTTTAATAAGCACCTACATTTATCCATGAAGGCCCAGCACAAACAATTTGGAAACCAAAAATAATAAATATGCGAGATCTATTCTGCAACAGGAGAGCCAACACAAAAGAAGGGACAAATAAACCTGTTAAAAGAGCATTCAGAACACACAAACAGCAGATTTAAGACCATGCGTAACTGCACCAATATTAGTAATACACAGAAATGTGTGTGATAAGAGTGAAGAGCAGAACTTCAAACTGAACTAAGCATTACATTACACCAATGCAAAAAAACTTCCAACGAAATTCAATGCAGTCACAACTTTCTTTGGCTTCTCACATGAGACAACACGGAAGTGTTTGTATCCTGGAGGCATATGGTCACAGGTGTTCATGTAAAGTGTCCTGCACATCTGTCAAACCTGAACAAGTGAAATGGCTCGACTCTCCCCCACAATATTTTCCAGCATCAAATGTCATGCAGACCCATTACACAGTAATCAAGTTGTTATATGATATGAGTGGAACAATTTTAAGAGGCATTCCAATGGAAACATGCAGAAAAAAGAAGAAGGCCTTCAATGACACCACAGACCACACATATGTAAATCTCTCCCAGCAAACAATTGGGTAGAAAATCATATTTTAAATTCAACTAATTATATTATGATTACATGGCTCAGAAAACATGCGATAATCATAAACTAGCTAAAATTTAACCCTGTGTTCATTACTTTACATTATGCATACCAACTGTTATGCCCGAATACTTCACAACTCAAGCAACTTACAGTCCACATGTGAAAGACAGATTAGAGATGTGATATGCAAAACCGGGTGCACTGAGAAGTAGGTAGGAGGTAAGTTAAGTTCAAACATGTTAGGGAAGATCTGTATTAGAATGTAAATACCAATGGAGACTCTTAAGCTGGCTAAGAGAGACCAGGGTGATTGCTTAACTAATGGTGGAAGAATTCAACAACATTTTTCTTTCAAATGACATGGGCTCAAAATTATCAGCTTGGACACTATATACTAAGACTTAAGTTTCCATGGTATTAATCTCATACCAATCAAATGAATAGAATACCGCCTCCAAACTGTCCAAAACTACTTCCCTCCCATATCACTGCTGATTTATCCTTCACAAATAATACAATTCAGTGCAATATTAAGGTAAGGACATGAAATAACCGTGATAAATCAAAGAACCAATCAATACTCCTACACAAGCTACATCACAGACTACGAAGGTGACTGTCCCAATTGTAACTTCTGTAATAATGCCAAGTACAGTGTTAGCATGGTGTAGTGCCATGTGGTAGAGGCCTCCTTCCGTTCATCTGCCTCTCCGCGTCACATTTCCGAACATACGATGGAGACGGACACACTTGAAGAAACATGTGACGAGTCATAAAATTGTCACGTAAGATGATTTGTGCTTTACACAAACTTAAATATATCCAAAGCGATATAACTTGCAAAATGGAATAATCCAAATACGGATCATAAGGGGTACAACACTGTACATATTCTGGGGTGTGGCATTTAACTGCCAATGATGCAGGTTTGGCTTAGGGCTGCCATAATTTTATCCTGTTCCAAGTGTTTAAGAGGCTGATTATATATTCCATGTAATTTACATTTTCACGCATTCTGACACTTTGAACCCACATTCACCATACAATTCTCCACCGCAACTATCACGATGAAACATTCTTGAAACTAAATGCATAGTTTTCACCATTCCTTTCCAAGTCACACACATTTACATTTAATATACAGGTTGTCCCAGGACGAATGTGCCAGACTTCGGGAGAGTGTTCCTTATGTTAAGGTATACCGATATAACCCATAACACCTATATCCAAGGTTGAACAGTTAAGGAGATAATGGCCTGAGAAGAGTGGGGGCTTCTTGCGGTTCCAAATACTGCAACCTGCACAGCTGATGCGTCGCGCGACAGCGTTGATGACCTTGAGAGTGGAATGCAGTGTTAATCGTGCCTGCGTGACTATTAGTTGCTTG
>Ga0136643_10001864_pt1 | contig 26539 bp, 17 predicted proteins | sample TergutLab28metaG_FD_96883 | JGI IMG/M metagenome (GOLD analysis project Ga0136643, IMG submission 96883) | Labiotermes labralis P1 segment gut microbial communities from Petit-Saut dam, French Guiana - Lab288 P1 (version 3) (version 3) | ecosystem: Host-associated > Arthropoda: Insects >... | reverse complement strand
TCTTTATCCCAAAAAATCGAGGCGAGAACTTTTCCAGCAGATTTTTGCACTCGGAATTTTTTGGGGCGGGGTGATCCGCTATGTCGCCCCTCCACTGACTGTTGCTTTGTCTCCGGGTCATAGTTATATAACCAGGTTTCGTCCATGGTCACCATTCGCGACAGGAAATCATTTGGATCGCGCAGAAAAAATTCCCGAAGTTGCTCAGACGACTGGCACCGTTGACTTTTTTGATCCGAGTTCAGGCATTTCGGGACCCACTTCGCGGAGAGTTTCTGCATGTCCAAATCTTCATGAATGATGGACCCAACCCTCTCACGTGAGATGCCCAGTTGCTCAGCTATTGATTTAGCCGAAATCCGGCGGTCTTTCAAGATTAGCTCGTGAATTTGATCAGTAATCTGCGGGGTGGTCACTGTTTTGAGTCCAGGACGAGTCGCATCACAGGTGGAAAAATCACCACATTTAAACTGGGCCACCCAGTTTTTGAGGGTGGCATACGATGGTGCATGTTCCCCTAATGTTTCTTTTGGAATGGCTTGCAGGGGAAAAAAAAAAAAACTTGATGACAGCTCGCGTCTTCATGTTATTGAAATCCCGCGCGTTATCTGATGTGCTTCCTTTCAGCCTCTGTAACAAGAAAAGACTAGCAATTCGGCATATGAACAGACCGCTCTTTTCAACGACACTATCGATTCCGTCCTACGACATCGGGAAGTAGGTCGGGCTAAGGACTTACCAACACCCCCTCATATTTTAAGCTCATACCTTCTTGAATAGAAAATAAATGAATTCCTACATATATATATGGTTTTTCTGTGTTCTGAATTACATAGCTTTTGAAGAAAATTTGTCTTTTCCACGTTAGTCGAGTGTCAGATTTAGATTTTACACATAGCGTTCGGGGATTATTTCTGTCAAGGAAAGATACGTTTCTATAAATTTTGGGACAGTATATGTGTATCAGCAGAATTAATAATTAAATAAATATCCCAAAACAAAGAATCGTAAAGATTTTGTATGGTGGTAGAGTGTACGTTTTATGACCTTATGTGTATTCATTCGTCAGTTTTAATCACATTTAGTACAGGAATCATGCCTGATGGTTACATGACTCCTGTGCTGCGGATCATGCATGTCATGCATTGAAGGTTTGGCTGGGTGGGCTGTGTTGATAACTGAAGTCCGTTAAAACCAAAGGAGCATAATTACATAGAAGTTTGACAGCTGTCAACTTAATATAGTTTGCAGTCTTTTGCCAGCTATGGGACTGGTTTCTTAAGTATATGGCTGAAATCTCGCCCAGGATATCACTATCCTAACTGAAGGGTGTAGTACTGTCTCAGTCCCTGAAATCAAATGGATCATGGCCATTTAATTCCTTCCAATTTATCATTTATAATCAACCCACATATTTTATGATATTATATAACCTAAGCTGTTTCTACAGCATTTAAAATAACCACTCACAAGGGATGACATTTTCCTCTCATCACAATGAGAGACAAGCATGAAGACCCAGTGAATCTCTGACTCAGGGTAGTAAGGGCCCTGTCCCTAGACGTTAAGGTGGCTGGAGCTGTTACCACTTCTTTTCATGTTAAGTTGTGAGAATTCATATATGTACCATATCCCTTTTGTGTCCCACAGTGGACTGGTATCTGTCTGGTGGCTGTAGTTCAGCCACTAAATTTTGGTCCAAAGACTTGCTAGTTTTAAGTAGATCTTATGGTTTTCTCAGTCAGTGCAGACAAACACTGGGATAATACCTCAAATTAGACCATGAGCTTTTCCTTTCACATTATGTCCAGTTCATTTTCAGTAACTGTCCCGTCATTCACGACTGTAAGATGGTGATACTGGTAGAAATGATGTCTGCTGTCCGTTCAGAGCTTCAGCTGACAGTAGGGTAGATCAGAACACTGATTAATGTTGTGGTTCATTTGTTAGTACTATTGTTTTGTATTCGTTTAGTCTTGGGTTCAGTTCCTGGCCTGAAAGGTGGGTAATAAGATGTGATTTTTTTTTGTGATTTTTCTCAATGTCCAGGTCTTTTAAAGTAGCCAACTTACCTTCACATCTTTTCAATTTATTTTTCATAACTTGTCCTCACTTTTGACAACATATGTATTTAGTCAAGAAAATGCTGGTAAGATACATGCAGATGTTTGATTCCTGTATTCGTCTGAATATTGCAATTGAATGGGTAGTATATGCGCTTGATATTCAGGAGGTTTAAGTTTCAAATTTTGGACCAGGGACTAGCTGCTCTGACTTAAGGTTGTTATTTTCCTCAGTCACTCGAAGAATATGTTGAGGTAGTATGTCAAATTGGGCTGTGACTGCATCCTCATCCTTTCCATTTAATGTATCACTAATGCTGCTATTTGATGCTATATAATCTTCTTGGTGTACAACTTTGTTAAAGAAATAATAAGTCAGTAGAATTTTTGTCTACATTAACAAATTTTCTGTGTTCATTTCTGCCACCGAATGCACCAAAGGTGAGAGGGAAAGACTGGGTAGAGGCGTAACGGTTGTCTTTTTCAGGAGATTTTGACTCCCCAGAATTTCACCTCTTCCTGATGACAAGATTGTATGTGGATATGTACTAACAGGCAGATGAGTTGTCACTGTGATGTGTGTACCTTTGTAATGCTATTTATTAGCTGGATAGGTGTTGCAGTTTGTCCTTTAACCGAGTGTATTGAGATACACACTGTGCCATCTCATATTGTAATTTTTGTTGAGAAGCCAAATTGTATTAATATGTTTATTTCACAGTCTAAGTTGTGTTATTGTATAAGGCAGTAGTAGTTCAATTATACACTAAATGACTAAACTAATTTGTACTGTTATTTATAATATATTTCCCACGCTTCCTTTTAGATTATCCAGCATTAAAAACATTGCCATCCAGTCAGAGATACTTGGATGTAAAGTAACTTACTCTAATTTGGTAATTGTATTTAATGCACCCGTGATAATTGGGTCACTGTCACCACGGCATGGTATGTCCTCAGCTTGCGGATGGAGGAACGGCCTCCAATATGGAGGGTAGCTGCGAACATATTGAATAAGCATTCACGGACATCCGACAAGGTGTGGTCCTTCAGCTTGGGGGTTGGGTAAGGTGCTAACAAATCCTCACCTTAAAAAAGAATCCTGTTACAAACCATTTACAAAGAAAGCACTTGTGAATCTGGTAATGAACCTTCGGGCTCCATAAAATGTGGGGAATTTATTGACTAGGTGAAAACCGGTTAGCTTCTCAAGAAGGACACTGCTCCATGGAGTAAGTATTTATATGCACACAGTATGTGATTGAGTGCATAACGGAGTATAATATATGTCCATCTGTCTGTATTTATTGTGCACAAAACTGCTCAGAATTTGATGATATGGGGTGTTAGGTGTCTGCACTAAATATTCGGAAGTAAATGTAATTTTTGGTGTATTTGAGTTTAAAAGAACTTCTGCTATACATGCACTTGATGTCAGACTTTGAAACTGAATGAAAGATTGAGGGTAATTGTATTATAAATTGTAACGTAATTATCATACAATAGTTAAACATGCTCCAATTTTCAGCATAACCATCCTGCTTCTAAATGTATTTTGTTTAATGGTTGACAGTTTTCCTGAGTTCATTAGAATAAAATGTTTCTGTTGGCCCATGAATTCTTTTTTCATTGTGTGTACCATAGCTGGTGCTCACTCCATTAGCATTTATTCTTTAGTTGGTCTGGCAGTGCTGATCAGACTGTTGGTGTTAACATGTGTTGCTCAGATTTTCCAGAATTCACATCATTGACAGAACTTGTCTGCTTGCTTTTCTTGTGACCTGTACATTTATTGTTCTACAGAACTACCATTCTCCCAAAATTTGTTTCAAATATCCATGTTCCCTAGTAATAAATGTTTAATTAGAGGCCATTGTTCTTTGATGTATCACAACAACATATTTTTTAAGAATCCACAGTATTATTATTTCTTAGAAAGACAATAGAAACCAACTAGGTGCAAATGAGGTAGGGTTTATGTTGTTTATAGCTATCAACTTTTTCTGTGCCATTATTATTATTATTATTTTTTTTGGTAAATTACATTGCGTTAACATCTCTTACTTTCCTTTATACACTGTTTTCCTTGAAATATTACTTGCTATCCGGAAGGGCTTAGTGACACTTGGTTCATTAAATTCTATTTCCAGTATAATATCTTCATGGTTGATTACTTACATCAGCAGTGAAATTTGTGATTTATGTGCATAGTATCTGTACCTTGATCAGTTGTATGAACAACAGATTAATTATCTCCAGTAAACAAGGTCAAGGGATGCAAAGTCTATCAAGTTTGTCTGACAGTTAGTGTACCACAAATTACTGTACCATTCCAATGTTTTTAGCTTACAGTATTGGGTTATTAAAATAACATTCCTAAAGTCTGCCCTGTTTGTCCCATACAGGGGACCACTGACTATTGTCCGTAACTACCATCATGTTTTTCTTTCCCACAGATTCTCATCATAGGGTTGCAGTAACTGTGTTGCTAACATGCCAGGTACCACAGGGAAATGAAAGGTCAGAAATCCCACATTTTATTATTACTCTAATTAACAATATTTTGACCAGTTAACTGTATATTTTCTGCTTACAGTTTCAAATAGTGATAATGTTCACCAGCAGATGTCTCTAGTGGTACAGCCCAAGGTACATTTTTGCTCATATTTAATGTACATTCTGTATCTTGTTACAAGTCTGAATTTGTTGGCAGGCTATATTAAATTGAACATAGGTTGGTGTCTGAGAATAGAATAATGAAGCAAATTGAAGTCCTAGTGATGTGATATATATACAGAATGTGCATTTAAGTAATAAATTCTTCACAAGAGCAACAGCAACCTCCACAGTGACAAAATCAGTTGTGTAGAACTAGACATTGTGTGCAGTAGGTGAGTAGGCATGATTCTGTATGTAACTGCTTGCAGTATTATCCTCATATATGCCAAGGTCTTCAGAGTGTTTTATCTCAAAGTTTTTGAACTAAAATTCTACACATACAGTATTTCTTATTTCCAGGATGAGTGTTTGATATATTCCCCATCGCATCATCCTTGCTGTAATCGTCCTATCACTGTTGGGTAGGTAAAGGGTACATATGTTGAAGATTCTCACTATCTGGTTTTCTCCATATCCTTACTGACTTCCCCCATCTTAGGTCTGAAGAATCTCCTTAGAACTTTTTATGACGTGAAAACTTATGTTGCTTTACTGGAACTGTTACGTCCTGAGTCACTGAGTTTTGAAAGCCCACATCAGTGCATGTTGACAACTGATATAGACAAGTGGTACACAGAATCGAAGTTGGAAACTGGTTTCTAACATTTGACAACAATATTTTTGTCTACTACTTTTGGGGTTTCTAAAGTCACCTCAGTTATTTCCTGTAAAGTGTTGCAGTTTAATTACATTACTGCATATGTTCAGAATTACCAATTGATGTTCTTTGTACTTGAACGTGTCTTTTCTTGTTCAGTTAATAATTCAGATAGGGGAAGTTGATTTCAGTGTTGCTTGATAGGTTATTTAATCATGTTGTACCAGCAGCAGAGGGTATTTGTCATTAAGTGAAATGAGAGGAAGAATAGGTGCAATGAACCGGAAAGCACTGCAGGAGGCATTCGTGTTCAGTCGGAAGGTAGTCATGGGACTGTGTTACAAATTAACAAATGGTACATAGTGTCCATGTATCATTCTCAGAAGATGCAGAGGTGTGGAGACAAAAGTGCATACTGTCATACTGTGTTAGTGTGACAAAAATACCATACATAATAATGTTACTATGGTGATGGATATGGAAATTGAAAATTGGGCCGTTTGCTTGTTGATCCCAGATATGCATAGCCTGAGGCACATTCTACAGACTAAGGCAGCATAAAACAAGTTCTACAGAATAACATTCTATTTACAGAGTCGTGGTATATTATGAGGTAGTTAAGAGGCCATTTAGTACAAAAAGTGCATCTAACACAATGAACTGAGCAGTGTGAGACTAATAACTGCCATTTGTTGAGCAGCAAGCCTCTACCTTGCTCTGTATTTCCCACACTGGCAATGCTGTGATTTACCTTGAACTTTAGTTGCTGTGGCTGAGGCAATAACGAAATTACTGCATGGCTTAGGATCTATGTGGAGACTTGATCGTGTTTGAGCTGATTAGGAAAATCTTTTTTGTCTTGGTACTCAGTATTTGTCATTGTTTTTAAAAAGCTTAGCTTTGTACCGCATCTGGAGCCAGCACAATACAGTTCATGTTATTAAAAAACGTTAACCTATGTGATCCATTTTAATTTCATTTTCCAGTCTGGGACTAGTGAGCTCTTGAGATTTCCCATCCCAAAAATGTTATACACATTGTTCTCTGTATCATCATTTCATCCTTTTTAAGTGTGTTCGCAAATTGCGAAAAGTGACAGCTTCGTCACGTGTGTTCAATTTTCCATCCATCCACATGTAACAACTTGGCTCCCACTGAATGGATTTTCATGAAATTTGATGTTTGAGTATTTTTTGAAAATCGTTTGAGAAAATTCAAGTTTAATTAAAATCTGACAAGCATAGTGGGTACTTTAAGTGAAGACCAGTGTACATTGTGATTATGTCTCAGTTCTTCTTGGAATGAGAAATGTTGCAGATGGAAGTTTTAGAGAAAATCAAAACACAATTTATGTGAAATTACTTTTTTTCCCCTTCAAAAATTGTAACGGAAGAGCTGAACAGGCTACAGATGACAATATGGCGCATGTGCAGTGCTTTCTGGATAACTAAGGCTACAAACACACACCCAGAATGTGTAATATTATCGCTTTCCACTACAACAATATTTGCATGAACATGACCCAATTTACATTGCCTGTCTTGCTTATTTAACCGCTCAGATGTTAAATGAGAAGTGTACAAAGTGTGCGGCTCCTCATATGATTCTCTGAACTCCACCATTTTCCTGTCTTGCAGTTCCTTATATGCACATCATCACTGAGTTCTCAAATAGCCTCAATCTGTTTTCTTTTCCATGAGTGACAGAGACCAAGTTTCACACTCTTATGAAACAGGGGTTGCACTTTAGGCAAAAATAATACATAGTTTCATAGTAAAAATTAGTATTTATTTGTAAGATTGTCCATAACTCTACAAGACATTTTCTCAAGATTGTTCCTGTTGGTTTCAGCATCCTTAGTTTGCAGGACCTGCAAAATAATGCATCATCATGAGCAATTGTATAATATAGAGTCATTACAACAAACTGTTACTATGTTAATTCACCTGCTACTGAACTGATCAACTGGTGAGGAATGTTGTCAAGTCTGTTTGCACTTTGTGGTAGATGTTATGTGGTTTGTAATTCGTATATATATATATATATATAACAAGATGGCACTGTCATGCAAAATGTGTGTCTTATTTTTAACATGATCTCTCCAACATGCAGTATTCAATTTTTTATATTACAGCCAGCAGCACAAGGATTGACTGTAAGAGGGTTATGTTTGTATTGTGCAGGTGTAAGTGTGGTGGGTATGAGGTTGAAGGTTAAATTTATCTGTTGGTGGGCTGTAGAAGTGATGTGTTAAATCTTGAGGTCCTGGTACAAGAGTCGGTCATTGTAATGTTATTGTAAGGCAGAATCACACAAAAATCAATGATATTGCTGGTAGTAATCAAAAACAGTTTTCATTTTTTGTAGTGTGTTCAGACTGGTAAGTTGAAGCATATGTGTATGTACATTAGCTTACAGAAGGGGAATGAGTTGTGACATACTTTGAAGGTTTTGATGTGTAGGTAAGGGTACAGCAGCTCTGTGCCTAATTATCACAGCAGGAAACAGGAGTGAAGGTACAGCTGCTGTCATTCTTAACCTTCAGCAATAGATGGTGATGAGTGGTTTTTGCTGCATGTGATGGGTCAGGTGAAGTGTTATTTTGAAGGCCTGAAAGCCCAAATAAATCTTGAAAGTGCCGTAATAAAATATAATGCTGGATGGAGTGAAGTTTCAATATTCTGATGTCTTAAAGAAATGGCATGCTGTTCTTGGTTTTCTGTTATGCATGGAGCAGGAGTAAATTACTAGTGTGTTTTGAGGTTGTCACAGCAATGTTGCTGAAGATTTAAGTTTTGCTTGATGTTATGCTGTGTCATCTGGCAAATAATTACGAGCAGTTTGAGGGATTGTAGTACCTTAATTATATGGGTCAAGCAGTCAAGAACCCTGCATTGTAGGATATGGGGAAATGAAATCCTATATGTTCTACAAGCCATCAAGAGAACATGCAGTGTGCAATGTTATATTCATCTACATGTGTGCTCAGACTGTATCGTGTATTATATGTTTCTTTTTTCCTACACTGTCCATTTTTCTCCATGCTCAGTTACTTCAGCTGATATTTTTGTAACAGCTTTTAAACAGTGGATACTTAAAATTCTGAGACAAGTCAGTTACTAAGAACTGATCATGTTCTTAAAATGTGAGTGAAGAATGTTTTCATGGACCCCAGAGATCCAGCTGTGTCATGCAACCTATACCTGGTTGTGGGCAAGAGCCTTCATTCTGGTAACACCACTGTGGTTCCAGGGCTTCTGACTGAATTCCTCGTTGTACCAGGCGTTCTCGATGAGCAAGCATACGGTATTCTGCTTCTCGCCACCCATTATCTGGATTGGTCCAAAGACGTTCAGCCAGTGCAGCTGCACGGGGCCAGTAGCGTCCATCTAGGGAACTTTCATCAACCTGCTCTGTCCAGAGAGCTGCTTCAGCTCCCAGAACTAGCCCTCTTGCCGTTGTTCCAAGGCGTACATTTACACCCAAGGTTGTGAGTAGAGTGTATGGATTGTTCATATACACTTTCTGCCAGCCAATGTATGGTGAGCACCAGTTATTGCCTTCGTTGACCCAACCGCCAAAACTACAAGAACATTATGTCATGTCACTTTACTATATGCATTATAAGTAATGTGTGTAATGCAGTTGGAGTTCCCTGTGACATAACATTGTGGGGTAGCTTCATGTCCCACCATGCTATATAATATTGTACTATTCATGTAATATGCCTTTGTTTATAAAATCAGAAAGAATAAGGTGAGCTGTACATGTTCCATGAATGGGAAGATAAATAATACATGCAAAATTTTTGAATTTTGGTCTGAGAACCACAAGGGAACCAAATACTCTGAAGGCACAAGCATAGAGGATATTAATCTGATTGTTGAGACTGGAATGTGATCACAATTCAGCTAGCTCAGTAAAGGGTAAAGATGAAGCTGTCTTAGTTAATTACATACCATACGATGAAAGCATGTGGGGGAGTGGAGGTAGAGCTTAATGATTCTGAATTTCAGCACCACAAGGAGATGAGTTGTCAGTTTTGTGCTGTGACTGTTCTATCCTCATGGATAGAGCCCCCATTACTCTTGGGATTGGAGGATTGATGTGCCCCAGAACCAGAGAGAAGAATAGTTTTTTGATGTAGACTCTCATTTCTAATTTTTGGTTTGAAAATATTCTCTCACCCCACTTTTGCATAAAATCTCTTAATAGAATTTTCACATGGTGCTTAGGAAAATTATAAAAAAAAACCTGCTCTAATTCCTCATAAAACTGTCTTTTTAATCATCTCTTTTCTCCTCCCTCGGTGCGTGCACATTCAGAACAATGATATTACACCAGCAACCTCTCAGAACTATATATGACACCCTATTGCTAACAAACTCTACTCTCTTAACTGTTGATACTATTCTGTGGTGTACAAAGAATCTTGTTCCCAATTGATGATTTTCATTTCCTTTTCCATAGAAAAAGCTATAATCCCCTGCTCTTACCATGCCCCCTTAGTCCCACCTAACCTTCTGCACACCCACTAAATCTAATTTATATCTAGCTAATTCCTTGGCTGCTGCCTTAAGTGAACCTGCCCTGTACAGACTCCTAACATTCCAAGTACAAATCTTATGTACCTGTTTCGTTGCTTAGGTTGTACCAAAGTATCAGGCCAGGTCTGAGGCTTATTCTATGAATTTTTCATAACAAGATATGTTTTTATGGTGAGGAGTTGTTAGCACCTCACCCAACCCCAAAGCTGGAGGACCACCCCTTTTCGCCTGTCCGCGACTGCTTATTCAATATATTCGCAGCTACCCTTCATATTGGAGGACATTCCTCCATCTGCAACCTGAGAATGCGCCATGCCATGGTGACAGGGACCCACTTATCATGGGCGCTGAGTTGCGTGTTTTTGTAAATGTGGAGTTGAACTTTAATTTCCATATAAGTAGGGAATTTGTTTACCATTTGAGCTAGTAATGGATTTTTTAGAAGGTCCCTGCATTAGCCAACAGAGACCTAAACTGTACTATGGATGTATATGCACCTAGTGTCTTTTGAGTGGTGAAACCAAGGTGGTATGGTGATAAAATAAAAAAATGTTTCTTAAAGATTTTTTTTGTGGTGATGGTGGTGGGGGAGTGGAGGCAGAATGTATTGGAAAGCAGCCACTTGAACACCAAGAAGGAGACTGGAGCATAGTAATAATATTGGTCACAGGAAGATCATATGTGGTGATGTGACAAGGGAGGTGGTGTATCATTTGCAGCAAGGAATAACTACCTCCTTGCTTCAAATAAGGCTGTTGTGTATGAAATTTAGGGATTTCTCACATTAACTCACCCACAATCAAAATACAAGGCATCATAGTTGGAGAAGATGACACGAAATCCTTTGTTCACAAGTTCTGCAATAACTTCGTCATTTCCACTTGTCCAGATCTGGATGATGTATTTGTCCTTGTCCAGGTACTTGTCCACTGATCCCTTTTCAGTAAGATGGCTGGTCCAGAGCACTACTGGGATCTCCTTGTCCAAGTTAGCCTCCACCACCTTCATATATGCTCTTTTTTGGAACATGTCCCACAGTTGCAGGTAGTCAACATCTGTCTGTCCCATTCCCTGTTTTCTCATCCAATCTACTATCTCTGGTGAAGACCGCCAACATCCAAAGTTCACCTGCAGTAAGAAATAAAACCAGATTTCTGCAGTATATTATAAAGAAATTTAATACACAAAAAAACCTGTTAACTAACCATCCATCCTTTTCTCTGACTGCAGAGCCTAAAAGTCTATTACCACCAACACCAAAGGCTGTCATTGTTCATAATCCCAAATTACTTTCATCTACCTCCCATTCTCACATCCCATTTCACCAAGATTAATTTTATACTTTTCCTGTCATCTGCATCTTACATCCAGGAAGTTTTTCTGACAAAATTATATGTGCATTTATTGGCTTTACCATTCTAGCTACATGCCTACCCTTTGAAGTTTTCGGGGTGTCACTATCCAAACAATAACCAGGTGGCCTGTACAACTAATAAAGTTCCTCACAATGAAATTATATGTTAATTAAAAAGTGTTAACCTTTGTAATGCTAAGACTAGTGCCGCACATACTGTAAGAATCACCAGTTTTATATCTTACAAATTGATTAATTCCTATAGAAGGAACCTCTACCCATAATGTAAGTATAGAGTACATAAATCAAGTATGTAGGCCTGTCTGGCAAGGTAAGATTACAGTCTTGGGGGCATGACTCCTTGTTTATTGGAGAAAGGGGCCAGAATTGTTCAGACTCTCCTTTCTCTGTGCTCTTTTCAGTTGGCTGTCTTTTTTCCGACTGATTCATTCTGCTTTCCTTGCCACTAGCAGGCTCTGGCCACGGCTCTGCCATCTCCACAACCTTTCTGCCACTGGCTCATTATAACTATCACCTATTCTACTCCTTCCCTAGGCAGAGGAACCATTTTTCCCAAGCAACTTACAGTTCTTGAACTATATTGAAATGGAGACATCTAGCTCCTCCATACTATTAGTAATTACCTTTAAAAAGGGCATGATACCCAAGAAGACTGTGATCTTCATCAACCACACTTCATGGTTTCTCCTAATATATTTGAAGAATATGTTACACAGGACCAATTTCTAAATATTATCCAGTTTAGGTTGTGGAAGATATAATTTATTTCACACAGGTTAAGGGTTAAAAACTTTGAGTGCCTAGAACAATGGGCACTGTTTCTAACCTCATCTCCACCCATGTGGAATATATCAGGTTCAAACAAAGCCAACATGTCACGATATATTCCTCCAAGAATCTCATAGACCGTGTCATTAGTCGGATTAAGCTGACCACATGGTGGCTCCACACAGTAGTTACCCCATGGTTGAGCATTCACACACATTGCTACATTAGGCCCAGCCCATTGCCAGCCTTCTCCAACATGGGCTGGTGCATCAAGTTCTGGAATTATTCGCACACCTCTTGACCTTGCATATTCAACCACTGACTTGATGTCCTCTGGTGTGTATATCTGGAAATACAGAATCCAGAATGTTAAACTGAAAGTGGTCTAAGTGAGTATTTTTGGCATGGTTCCTGCAATTACTTATATTTGAGTACTTTCTTATTAGACATAAATGCTGTATACCAGTGTACATAACTTTTGTCTAATGAAAGGTTTTTTTTTAAAGCTTGGTATCAACTTCATCCCAGTCAAGACATGTAGGCCCCCAGATGTTATCATCTCTCACTTTCCAAAATGTTTTCCTGCCAGAATTCTATGGTTTTCTTGTTTCCACATACCCATGCCATAAAAATCAGAGCTGTATAAGATGATGACATCCATTACATTAGTACACTTAATACTGTACTTATTTCACATCTGTTATGTCAAGAGTTTCTCCTCAGCAATCTTTTCTCCATCACCATCAGTCCCTGTTATTTTTTGTAAGAGTCCAGATTTCAGATCCATACAAATCAACAGTTTGAAAAATTTATTTATGCTTACCTGATTTGGTGTGTAGGCCCCATACTGTGACATCTTTGGATATGTCTGTGATTGGAACGGGAAGCTATGGGTGTCTGTGATGTGCCAGTGGAATGTGTTGAGTTTACTGGCTGCCATACCATCAATAGTGCGCTTGATGGACTCCACTGAGAAATAGTTTCTAGAAGTATCGAGAGCAAGGGATCGGAAAGGAAATGCTGGTGAGTCTGTGATATTAGCGTCACGCATGATAACCAAACTATCTGTTGCATCATCATAAGTAATCAGCTGGTTTAATGTCTCCAAAGCATGACGGGCTCCAAAAAATTCAGGAGCAGTTATGACAGCATCAATCTGTTTAAAAAAAAAAACATGAACTATTTTACCAACTAATGGTACAGGAAATTTCTTGCATCTTATGCATCTGATTGCAAAATTCCTGTTCTGTTGGAACCCAAAAGTTCATTACATTGTTTGCAAAACCCACCTTTGGATTCGTTCCTGACCCACTTCATTCTAGTTCACATACCGTAATCACTACTAATTTCTCTGGGATCCATTTCAGTATTTTCCTCCAATATACACCTGGGTCTCCCAAGTAAACTTTTCCATTTGAATTCTCCAACTACCATTTTGTGTGATTTTGTTTCTTGTCCTATTTATTCTGCATGTTCTGTTTGTCTTATTTTTCTTGATTTAATTACCATAACAATTTTAAAGTGAAGTGCATGGTTTGTGAAACCTCTTCTAGGGTAAATTTCTTCACTGTGCAGTTACTTTACCTTTACTAGTAAAAGTAAAGATAAAAGGTAAAGTGATCCCATTACAGGACCTGTGTGGCCCAGAGGGTGGGTAGAGGTATAGGTATAGCTCTACACTTCTATGACCGCAGCATCAGAAGAGGGTGAGTGGTCAGCAGCACGCCCCGGCCGCACTTTACCCCCTGGAAAGACCCCAGTACCCATTTTACAGGCTACCATTACTAGTTGTTATCCATAATGTAAGACAAACTATCCTGACATTTGTACACTACACTAAGAACTGCAAGACAGGCAGCAAGGAAGTAGATGTTGAGAGAGAGAGAGAGAGAGAGAGGGGGGGGTATCTGAATGTCATGGGATTCAACACATTCTGAGAATAAAAGGAACAGAATGGAAGAAGACCATAATACTTTCTAAAAACAAAAAAATCTGAATTCTATGCAACACTTGTACGCTGTAGGAAGACTGAGGAACATTACTTGAGCAGGTTGACGTTCAGATATGTACAGCTCGTAGCTCTCATTAGATCCCATCTGTAAAGAATGTGTGTGGGAGTCGTAAATTGTGACTTGCACTTGAAGTGACTTGCCACCACAGGTTCCCTGTTCTCGTTTCTTGAACATGGTGGTCAGCTGATACTGGAAGGTTTCAGCTGCTGTATTGAAATTCTTCTCCACTGCCCCACTCAGTGCTCGACCATCTCCTGTATAGATCAGAACACACATTGTAGTGCAATGAATGTCTGATAAACAAGATACTGGTTTGATAAGTTGTAATAGTGATTTTACTTTTCTACATTGGTGCAGTACATCACACAGTTGGTTACACAGCCGAATGTGGTCATCAAATTCTGCTGATTGGTGACATTCTGTGTATATTATTGGACAGTACGTGACTCTGAGATTGGCTCTGTTGCATGGTCTGAAGGTGGTATTATTTGCATGTCAGAATCTCAAGAGTAATAACACCATTAAAGGTGCTGTAAACCGTGTGTAACCGTGTGTAACCGGTGCCATGTTCTCACTGGGTTCCAACAGGCACAGTGTTGGAGTTGTGTGTTCTTTGTAACCTTAGGCCTAGTGCAGAAAGAAATTATTATTGTTATTGTCACACGCCAAGTTAAGATTTGTTGAAGTTGTTTTTCCAAGTTCTGAATTATTTGTGAGTTTGGATTTGCAGGAACCTGAGTTTTTTCAGATCCTGTTTTTTTGACATTAATTTTTAAATTCTGAAATTTAACTTTTGTAACTGAACCACAATAATTTTACTAGAATTAGGTGGCATTGTGGCATACCTAACACTGTGCTTATAGAAAGTGTGACTGCAAATAGTGAATGGTGCACCTTCAAATAATTTTTTGTATATTTTTATTTTATTTTTTGCTGTAAATTTACCCATTTGTGTAACTGTGAGTAGTTGAAACCAGTATTAGCAAATTAGTCTATGTACACTTGTGTTATTTGCAGCAGTGGCCTGTTAGGAATTCCCCTTTCCCAGGCTAGCACCAGACTCTGATAAACTAAGAACAGTGTGATTGGCACTGGAAGCTGATCTGGTGGCAGTTGGGGTTTTTTGAGTTGATTCAGCGTACATTAGGGCATAACTACAAATGGAGGTTAATCCCACACCAGGCAGGGTACTAATACCCCCTTAAAAAGTCAGTACCGCTTCCATTACAGTACCAGTACTGATCACTGGAGATTAACACAGTTGCTGCCAGTCAATGAAGTGGCAACTAGAACCTCGGGTGAAGCAGCCATGAATAAATGAAGAAATCTATCTGTAAGGAATTGGCTACATGACTAAAGAATTATGTAGATAAATAGTTAGCCAACTTTGTTACTCTCGAAGTTTCTTAATTATGTAACAAGTGAGTTAAGTAGTTAACTAACTGGCAAGTTTACTAGGTAAGTAAATATTCATTGAACATTAGAATGTGTTGTGCAATTGTATTCAAGACTTGAGCTTATTACTAGGTAGCCTTCCCAAATATTTTCATGCATGTAAACAATAAGATGGAGGAGCAGGGAAGGTTGGGAGGAGGAAAGTAAGATTTCCTAGAAAACAGTTGCACTTTATTTCATTAATGTTTAGCTGACTTGCAGTTGTGCTGAAAATTTTGTAACCCCCTTCCCCCCCCCCCCCAGACATAGGTCTGAGGGGGTGTGGATTGGAGCAGTGACTGCATACATGAGCAGTCAAGTGAGGAGAGTTTAGCATGATGATACTAGGGAAATTATCAGGTTGCACATGCTACCCACACTAAGTAAACTGCAAGATAGAAGTATGCATGACCAAATATAGGAAGTTGATTATTTCCACCACTATATCTGCATTTAAAGTATCACTGTCTCACTCTGATATCTGTATTCCTCTTTGCACTGTTTGTAACTCTCATTGTGCACCCATAAAATATGACTTGTGCTGTGTGTGACATCTTTTCAATAAGTGCTGACTGATTAAATAAGACATGACATATACTGGATAAATGTAATTAAATGTTACCCCCTTAAAAATTGTTACCACCTGCATTGATACAATGATTACAGTGATATCTTCATTTTTCCCAGCATTATGGATTTGATTTTTAAGAAACTTGTTGGCTGCTGTAGCATTTTTTTTCCATGTGTTTTATCTGCAAATCCAAATTGATATCTTTTTAAACTAACATTCAAATTCAGGAACGGGAATAAGACACCTGGAGAGAGATCAGGACTGTAGGTACAACAGGTGTTATGTTTTATGAGTGTGTTGTCATAGTGAAGAAGCCAGCTGTACTTTTGCCAAAGTGCCAGCTGTTTATTTTGCTCTGCTGTTGCATAGATACTGTAAAATGGTCAGGTAGAAATTCTGATGCACTGTTTGACCTCTAGGAACAAACACATAAAGCATGAAACCTCAACTGCTGAAGGTCAGGTCAGGGCAAGTGTTTGTTTTCAGCTTTCTTTTCATTTCAAATGTGCAAAAGCATGGAATGAATTCCGTGGAGACATATATTTATCCAGATTTTCAGTTAATATTCTGAAAAACGATTATTCCACATTTTTCTTACTGTTAAAATGATCAATCTGAATGTACAAAGGCATAACAGTGTTGATTTCTCCATCAGTTAGTTAGGTGGAAAGGTGGCTGCCATTCCACAAACTCTACCCACCTTAAAAATGTTTGTGCCATTTAGACACTGTTGATCAGCTTAGTTTCACATCACTAACTGTCACTTTTTACAGTCAGAAGTTCCTTAGTTGTGTTCTTCATTTTGCAAACAAAATATCACACAAATGCAGTATTAATGATGTCTTTAAAAAATTGCCAATATATGCTTGTTTTAAATCAAATAATTGTCTTTTCTGGACAATGAAACATGTTATGACTACATGGAAAACAGCAATATGATCCAGACTGCCCAATTGTAATGCGGCTATCACGTGATTTTAGTGGAAGATTACACATGCAGTCCGAGTACTGAATGTCATAATATCAGAGTTACGTAATCCTAACTGTGCTGTTGCTTCTTACCTGAAACTACTGTAATGCTGATGTTGTCATAGTCGATGGGTACCAGAACACGCCCTAGCTCCACTCGGCCTGTGGGTCGTGGCCAGAGAATACTGTATGTGTCACATGCTAATTTACAGGCTCCCATGCTTTGATAGGTGTCAGTCACTTCCAGCAGTTGTTTCACACATCGTCCTTCCTGGCACTGCCATGTCCAGACTGGACTGTCAGAACAGGTGCTTATTTCTCAGCCAACCCAGCACATGTTTTAGATATTTGGGGGATAGAGTGAGTCCTTTAATTACTGTCTAGGAAAATATTTCCTTGAAATGGGATTTGAAGTGATGTTCTGTATGAAGTTAGAGTGAAAATTTTGATCTGGAAATTCTTTCTTGTGCAGTAGTCCAGAGACATAGAGTTAAAATGAAATAACTGTTTAAACCTTTTTAAGAGATACAGATAACTGTTTGAGTCAGTGACTTGCTCGATTTTGGGCCTGGCACAGTCTGATCTAGCTGATAGCTTAGCACTAGTCCTGGTATGCAGTGGTTCTAAGTCTTCTGCATTTCATAAAACACCTTGTGCTAATAAACGCTGTTTGCTGTGTTTAACCTTCCGAAACATAGTCTTGACTTGCATCAGGCGACACTTCAAATGGTGTCATGAAGGCATTAGTATCATTACTAAATTTAGAAACTTAGAAAACATGTTGTGGGATATGGACATGGAGAAAGAATTTCAGAACACACAGTGAAAATCAAAACATAGGTAGGAATAAGCATCTCTCAGTTGCATGCAACTGTGATCATAAGTATTATTGTGTGATATAATAAGGGAGGAGCGGTAAACAATGGTTAGATTGTAAAGGGATTACCTGCAACATTGAATTGGTGTATCAGTGTTAGCACTGGGGTGAGATTGGAGTCCCCAGGTACTCTGGCCTCAAAATGTGCCAGTCTTACTAGCCCCTGATAATGAGAGTGCTGCTATGATACATCACGTATCAGATGTGGAATCTTCTTTGATAGAACAGTGTGTGGACATTGATATGGTCAAATATTGTCCTAAACAGACGTCTTCCTTCATGGCAACTGTATTAGAGAATTATTTGTGTTTCTGTATTGAGTGACTTTATCTTGTAGCACCAAATCCAGCAGTTTCACCATCAGGCTATTTATTTTATGTGACTGGCTGATAAGTAGCACTTACCTTTGTTGTGCCCAGGAGCTGGTAGCGCAGAGTGAGACTAGCAGAAGCAGTTTCAACATCGTCTTTACAGCACTGTCAGGTATTCACTTCTGCACACACCAAATTCCAAACGTTATAGCCCATTTACTGCTAATAACAGGATGAAAACATATTGTGCATTTAACCTTGGGAATTCCAAGTTTTTTAGTTTTTTGTTTGGTAAATGTCAGGTGCCACAACAAACACCTGAATGTATGAATTATGCGGAAGCATTTTGTCTATTGATCTACTCGACACATTTGTATGGAACTGCAGAGGAGGGGGGAGCTCTCAATCCACTGGACACTTAAATCTCAGATCCCAATTCGTCATATTCATGAAAGTTGATTCATTTTTTAAGAAATTAGTACACTATAAAATGTAGATGCTATCCAAACCTGTGATATACCTCATTTTTTATATGGTGTTTGCTGGATGAAATAAAAGGGTGTGTTATACATATCGGTGTCTGTACTATTTTTTCACTGTTCAAACTGGGCTGGTTCTTATTTGAAGAAATTTTATTATTGTAAGTACATTTTTTATGCTGACACGGTTTGTGTTGTTGAAAGTACAAGTACTTACTTTAAATGCTAACAGCTATACAAATCTGCTGCCTTACCGGTTCTGTAGGAAGAGCGGCATTTGTCCTACCCCTTTCATCGTATGAACTTGAGCCACTGATATTGGAAGTAGAGCTAAGTGAACTTACGTGGGAAATTCCAAAATCAACCTCCGATTGGTTGGTAAAAAGAAACGCGTCATAGCGCCAAAGCGCACGCTCGGTAGTAACAAGTAACGTTTGTTATTGCTGAACGCCTACCCTCATACATTTTCGCTACGTAGTGTAGGAGTAATTACTGATGAAACATCGACATTTATCATCGCCTCTTCCGCCAGCTGTGAGGTACGTGCTGTGATGCGTTTTCTTCACGCAGAAGGACAAAGCACGGCCGAGATTAATCATCGATTGTGTCGTGTATACGGTGATAATGTTATGAGTGACAGCTGTGTGAGAGAATGATGCAGAAAATTCAGCGATGGGCGCACTGATGTGCATAACGAAGGTGGTCAAGGACGACACACAATTGTAACTGATGAACTCGTTCAAAAAGTCGACCAATGCGTGCGTGGAAAACGTCGTTTCACGTTATCAGAACTTCCTGAAGAATTTCCACAAACGTCGAGGACTACTTTGTATCGAATTGTCACGGAGCGATTTGGTTACCATAAGTTCTGTGCACGGTGGGTACCAAAACAACTGACTGACTTTCACAAAACTCAAAGAATGGGGTCAGCCTTACGTTTCTTCAGCGCTACTGGGAAGAGGGAGACGAATTTCTTGACAGAATCGTGACTGGTGACGAGACTTGGATACAGTTACTGAATGCAGAGACCAAAGAGTAGTCTAAACAGTGGATTCACACGCATTCTCCCAATAAGCCCAATAAATTCAAACGAACACTGTCGAACAAAAAAAAATGATGGCTACAATATTCTGGGACCGTATGGGAATTTTATTGACAGAATTCATGGCACCAGGGACCACAATAACGTCAGAGGTTTATTGTGAAACGCTGAATAAGCTTCGGAGGTCGATCCAAAACAAACGGCACGGGGTGGCACTAAAAACGTCGTTCTCCTGCAGGACAACGCGCGGCTCGCACAAATGCTTTAATTACGCTCTTCATCTGGAAGGTTTTCGACCACCCTCCTCACAGTCCGCACCTGGCGCCAAGCGATTACTATCTCTTCACCGAGATGAAGGTCTGGTTGGCTACCCAGCGCTTCCACACCAACGAAGAGCTCACGGATGACGTCAACAACTGGCTGCATAACTTGGCGGCACCGTTATTTATATGAGGGACAACAAAAGCTAGTGTCACGGTACGACAGGTGCCTTAATGTGGATGGCAACTATGTGGGGAAGTAATGCAGTTGTGTATGTAACTGTTCCATATAATAAAGTTTTGTTCTGTATTTTGTATTTTTTTAACTAGCCAATCGGAGGTTGATTCTGGAATTGCCCACGTAAAAGAGAGTTCACTAATATCTGCTGTTTGTGCGGGTTGGGGGCAGTAGGGCCAGAATTGGGAAACTACAGGACTGTTTGACTGTTTGTTTGTTTGTTTGTTTGAGATATGAGGTTTCCACATCATTGTTGAGGATACAGGTCTTCTGAGTTGCACAGCAGGGTTTTTTTATTCCTGACATTTTGAAGGAAGGTATCGCCCTCTGTGACCCTTAAAGGTGAGGTCGTGCATTGCTTCCAGATTCTGGGAATAAAAAAACCCTGCTATTCAGCAAAACAACCCAGAAGACCTGAATCCTAGAAGACTGTTTTATGACAGCCGTACAAGAATTGTAACTGTTATCATGAGTTTTATTATAATTGTGTGACCATTTTTTTTAACTACATGCAACCTTTTGTAGAAGTATGTGTCTGGAAGAGAAAGTCCTGATGATGGCTGGATTCAGTATAATCGTGCCGGCGTTTTGATATTACGTTTATAGTTTATTTCAATGCCATAATATAATGATATTTCAAATGTGTGGCCAGACAGACTCAGTATCTCAATTAGTTAACATGATTAAAGTTCCATCTGCTGTGTAGTGTGGATGTGAAACATGGTCTGTCGTGCACAGTAAAGAAACGAATTTGAGGGTGTTTGAGAACACAATGCTAGCGAGAATTTTGGGCATAGGAGAAGTATGTTAACAAGAATGTGCTCGTTGAATTCCGTTCGAGTGGAAAAATGAAAATGAATGGCACGCCGCAGGGCAAGGCAGCAGTATTGCAGAACAAGGAATTGCCTGTTTAGTTGGTATGTCTGGTGCGAAAAGGACGATCGGGAGACCGAAACATTTCGACAAAGAGTGGGATGCCGATTTCTGAAGTTCGTGTCTGGATTGTTTTGCCTTTAGTGTCTTGATGTTCGTGCTTGCAGATACAGATTTCGTCGTACATTTTTTTTAATGCTGCACCTTAAAATTAGAGTAGCTAGGCGAGTATCGACTTTGAATGCCTCTGTTCCACATAGTTCGCATGCATTGACTATCTTACGTCTGGTGTTAAATCTGATGAAGACAAGAAGGAGACGTTATTTTCCCGTTCTTAACAACTCGGACCTAAGGCACTGTGAAGGGATGCTTTTAAGGGAGTGATATTTATACAGAAATATATTAATTTTAAACATGAAAATACATAAAAATGTATTACTTGTCTATTCTTTTACATTGTGATGTTTTGGCGGGGGGGGGGGGGGGAGGGGGGGGGTGGCAGGAATAAGCGTCTGAAATAATTATCGTATGAGTACGTTCTGTTCCCTTAAATAACCCCTGTGTTGAAAAAAGTTTCGAATAGCAGTTAGCTATGTAGTTCTTGTAATTCGGCTGCATGAGTCATTTTGGAGGAAATTTATAAATTTCGATTTTGAAAGATTTAACACGGTGGTTGCATTTGACTGATACGAACCAAGGTCTAATTTTACAGCGTTTTTACACAGTTCCAAATTTAACCCAGGTCCTTCGGTTTCGCTTATGAAATACACCGTATATATTTTGTGTCAATTTTATGCAAATACCGCAAAGTATTCGCAGTGGTATCGTTGGTGCGGGAACTATCCTCTCGACGTGGTGATGAGATCACATCATTTACGAGGAGGACAAACAGGTTAGTCGAGGCTGTTCCGCCTTCTCGCAGGGTCATCGAATGGCCTTGGCAACTAACGGTTTTTTTTTCTCGTAGGTGAACGTGGAAACTTACGTAAAGAAGCTTCTTGTAGTGTTTGTTAAAATCCGGATTTACAGAATACGAAGAAGTATTAAAAACACTGGCCGTTGTTGTAGTGTATATTAGGACTACAAACAGTTCATCCAAAATTTACAGCATGAAATTAACTTTTCAAAGGCACATTTTTTATACGATGGTCCTTTCAGAAGATAAGACAGTGCTACACATTCGAACTCGGGCCAAAGACACAGTGATTTATACAGAATTTGTTTCACGTTTATATGACGTGGCGATCTAGAGATCTGACACCTGCAGCTTCGATGAACCAAAATGTTTCACGCTATAATTGTAATGTCATGTGCCTAATGGAAAATTATAATTTAACAGAATTTTCTTATACTACTTAGAAAGATGTTAGAAAACCTGCTCTAATTCCTCATAAAAATTGTCTTTTGAATCATTTTTCTCCTCACTTGGTGCATGCACATTCACAACATACATTGGCTTAAATTTATCCGCTCAATAAAACCACAAACATAGTGACAATATAGTAAGTCAACACAGTACATACAAGGCGAATTAATTATGCATGGTTACAAGAATTATCATGCCACTAAATAAACAAGAGAAAAAATTGATTAAATATGCTCTTAATGTCCATCATTAATATGATTAAGTAGAGTGACCTTATATCTAGTTAAGTTAAACGTACAAGCACAACTCTCAAGATTTCCTCCCTTTCTTCACGTATTTACAACGTTTGACTGAAGGCACTGTGGTTTTTAACGTTTGTGTTTAAGGAGAACAGCTCAGTGGCTTCTGCAGCATCGGTTAGTGCGTGCCTAAGCTTACTACTTGCCCTGGATCCTGAACATCTCACGCTTTCCCTAGACGAATTAACAGTTTTTGACTTTGAGACGATCGTGGTGCAGGGATTATCGTCTTTCCACCATTTTGAAAATTTAGGACATCGTTTGCGGCAACTCTTTGAACAACAACAGTAGCACAAACAGATTAAGGTTAAACTATATGTAACCATCCCTACATAGGAAAAAAATGAAAGGTGAGAATCTACTGTTGAATGTTTAATTTTCCAGTCTTGTTCGAGAATTAAATTCTCTACGTCCTCTACCCTGTGACTGGCAATCCTTAAATCATCTAGTGAATTGGTAACACTTCTTAGGGGTATGTGTAAGTGTAATTCATTTAATTTGAAGGTGTTTTCTACATCGCCACAACAGTCATACTCCAAAGACAAAGGTGGAATGCTATCCTTACTTGTGCGGTTACTAACCAATGTTGAGCGTGATGGAATGAGGATCCTGTTTCCATAGGCTTTACACAGAGAAATTAATTATAATTTCCCAATTCCCAATAGCTTGACGTCTGTCGGTTCGTGCCTCGAGCATAACACAGTTAAAACATCAGATTTGGGGGCGACACATAACCATTGATTGTCGTCTAGTTGTGTCCACAATGTGTGGCTTAATTCTACAATTCGTTGGGAGCAGGAAGCCGGGATAGACCGAATGGACTCTTATCATCTGGGCTTCGCATTCTTCGTTCAAATGAGTTAGCTGCACTGGCTGAGTCTGTTTGCATAACCTGTGAGCCTTGCTTACAATTTTACATGCATTCCGTCTGCCCCTAACCTTGTGAAATACCGTTTGGCGGTATCCATCAACAGTCATGTTCAGGTTGGATAAATATAAATTTTGAATCTGTTCCCCTTATCTTAATTGGAAGGGGTAAAACATGATACAAATTGTAAATCACATTGTTTGTTAGGGGAAATAACCCTTTAAGAATACATCAATAGAATCAGTTCTTAACAATAAATGTTGATAAGTGTCACTCGTGGGAATAGGTAATGAGAGATCGCTTGGCATATCGGCTTGGCTAATTTTCACCTGCTCCAAAATCTGAGCTGGTGTAATAAGCTGCGGCTGAATAACACCCTTTTGAGAATTTACAACTGCATCAATCAAAATTTCATATTCTCTCCGGCACTCATCAATTGCTCTGTTCAACTGCATAGCATGTTCGTTAATAGTCAATAACAATGAGTAAGCAGTGGACATTTCCTTTATTTCTCCATCCTGCTCAATAACATGCTTAGCCATTTCTTCCAAACCCTTAGACAAAAATTTTTCATTTTCAGATACCGTCAGTAGTGTAGAATTAACGGACCTAAGGGTAGTTTTTACTACAGTAATTTGTTCCTTTGAAAGTTTCAGAAAGTCCAACTGCTCATTTTCCAAATGTGAAATTTTGTCAGTATAATAATTAGCGTCTTCATTATCCAAAGTTCCAAACAAAATTTTACTTATTCCTCCAATGAAAATGAATACACCTCGTTTATTGCGAGTGTGAATTGGATAATCTTAATTCCTGCAATTCAACCAAAAATGGTTTTAATCTATTGGCGTGAACCTTCAATGTTTTGTTTCTGGGTAATTGCAAAATAATATTCACATCATCAACAGATATGATTTCATAAGGACCTACGTAAGGCGGATTCATTTTCGTTGATCTACCGCGACGTATTTTCTCATCATGTAGCAATACCTTCTCGCCTACAGCGAACAACCGGGACATTTGTATTCTTGTCCTAATACTCTTTGCTCTTTTCCTTCTTAGCTTTCAAATTTGATCTCGCTACTTCATAACATGATTGTAATCGGGACTGAAGCTCCTGAACATAACTGTTATAATTGTATCTAATCTCAGGGGATCCCTCTGCAATATACCTGGTATATTAGGCTTTCTGCCAAAAAGAAGCTCATGAGGAGTGAACCCGGTACTCGAGTATGGAGTGGTGTTGAATACAAAAGTGGCGTATGGTATCCACTTGTCCCAATCAGTTTGATCCTCTAGAATATAACAAGGTAAATATTCTACAAGATCTCTGTGCGTTCTCTCTAAAGCTCCATTGGTTTGATGGTGGTATGGGCTGGTTTTAATTCTTTTGATTCTTAAAAATTTACATACATTTGAAAATAAATCGCTAAGGAAACTGGAACCTTGATCACTTAGTATCACCTGAGGTATTCTAAATTTCAGAACAGTTTACTCTACAAAAACTTTTGCTACAGTCATAGAATCTTGCTGCGGTGTAGCAACAGCTACTGTGTATTTAGACAACGCGTCTTGAAATATCATTAAGTATTCATTGTCTTCTAACGTATGTGTTAAAGGTCCAACTATGTCCAAACTGCAGTTTTGCCAAACTACTTCCGGCGTGTCAGTGATCTGTAAAGGTAATTTAGTTTTCCTTTGAGTTATTTTGTTCTTCTGACAAGTATCGCAATGTTTTACATAATTTTCGATCTCTTGCTTCATACCTGGCCAAGAAGTGTATAATTTTATTCTCTCAAAAGTTCTATTCATTCCCAAATGCCCTCCTGTAGGTAATTGATGAAATTCATGTAAAATTTTCTCCTTTTCTTCCTCCGTAGGTACTGAACTAATTTCGGTGACAGGTTTGACTTCTGTCATACTTATCCTGCTTAACGCATCTGCGTTTGTATTTTTTGTTCCTGGCTTGTAAATTATATCGTAATCACATTCTTCTAACTTAAGTCTCCATCTGAGTAGTCTCGAACTGGGGTCCTTTGCATTGGAGACCCATGTGAGAGGTTTGTGGTCAGTTACAATGGTAAATTTCCTGCCATACAAATATTGTCTAAACTGCTTAAGCCCCATACAATAGCTAGAAGCTCCTCTGTGGTAAAGTAATTCTTTTCTGCATGTATAAGCGTTCTGCTGGCATACGAAATTGGAAGATCTGACTGAGAATTGGGCCCAATGCCTCGTTACTAGCATATGTGTTAGCACAAATGGTTTCGTAAAGTCTGGGTACTGTAGTAACGGTTCACTAGTCAGTAAGTCCTTCAAGGTAATAAAAGCCTCATCTGTTCTTCGGTTCCACACACAGGGGTAATCTTTCTCAATAATTCGGTCAGTGGTTTCGCAATTTTGCTAAAATTTGGAATGAATCTTCTATAGTACCCGCTTAAACCCAAAAACCTTTTGAGTTGGCGTGTGTTGTAGGGGTAGGATATTCCTTCACAGCTTTTACCTTATCCGAATCTGGGAGGAACCCTTTGGTAGTTAATCTGTGACCTAAGCATGTGACCTCCTTTAAAAATTCACACTTGTCTGGTTGTAATTTCAAGTTGTGCTTTCGCAGTCTAACGAATACGTCTCTAAGCCTGTCAATGTGCACCTGCAATGTTTCTCCGAAGACAATGATGTCATCTAGATAAACTATGCACTTTAATTCTGAATGAAGGCATCACGATGTGCTTGAAAATCAATAAGTAAGTGTATGGGATCCCAAAGTGGACAAAGCATCTGGTAAAGTAAGTGTAGGGGCCTGAAGATGACTAACATCTAGTCGAAACATGTAGCCATACTATAGAATAAATAGATTGTGCTGACGTACATTTG
>Ga0136643_10001860_pt1 | contig 26566 bp, 23 predicted proteins | sample TergutLab28metaG_FD_96883 | JGI IMG/M metagenome (GOLD analysis project Ga0136643, IMG submission 96883) | Labiotermes labralis P1 segment gut microbial communities from Petit-Saut dam, French Guiana - Lab288 P1 (version 3) (version 3) | ecosystem: Host-associated > Arthropoda: Insects >... | reverse complement strand
ATGTCAGATTAAAGGAATTCTGCTGTATATGAAGTAAATACCTGGAATTAATTTGATAATCAGTTGGTAAAGGTAAATTAACTTGCTATGGTACCTATTAGTATGATGATAGCTGTGGAAATTGGATGTTAAGATTTATTCATTTGCGTCCGATCTGCTACCCATGTGTTATGTACACATAGAAGTGAAAGAAAAGTTCTTTCATTGTTGGTTACCTTATTGTTTGAAACTGTGTTCTTTTCTTTCTGTTCTAAAGTAGTAGCCACCTATCCCTCTTGTGTCTGGCTATTTGAAAGAAATGATACAGTACTGTATGGTGGTTTGCAGCAAGGGAATTCATGTGTTATGTTATTTTCAATTCAAAGCACAAGTGGTAGGGGCGTAAATGGCCTACTTGAAGATGCATAGAGAAATCAAATGTGGCTCAGCAGCTGAATCATGGTTGTCAAGAAGTTTACATGAATCTGTTGGTTTTAATTTAAATAGTGTAACTCATCTTGTAGTTACTGAGCGGATCTTGCATGTTGGCTTTAACAGGTGGTTTGTGTACCCATTATTATTTTTTCAGGTGAAGTCCTGAATCATAAACAACTTGCATGCATGTAATTGTTGGTGTATTCAGGAATCTAATATAAGTGTATGTAATGCAACAAGAAACAGGATTAAATTCCCTACCCAAGAGGCCGGAAATTCAGACCAAATGTCAGATTATTATTGTTCATTTTTTAATACCTGCAATGTAAGAAATGGTCACAGTAGTTTTATGACATACTTCATGAAAGGCAGATGAGTCTCTTGCTTCTTTTGCACATATGCTTGCACACGTACCCATTTTTGTGATAACTGAGTGAAGGCCTTCATTTTACGTATCCTTGTTTGGCTCATCAGATTGTTATTTTCAAATATTTGGAGCTGTGGAGGATAACAGAAATGCAAAGAAGTTTGTAAACTTGTTTAGCATGAACAATTGACTGAATTTTTAAAAAGGATTTACTGTAGAAGTGAGTGGCCACAGTGGCGTAGGTTGCAGCAGGAACTGCATGCAGTTAGCTGATGCAATTGAAAGGTTGAAAGGTTGCCATTCTAAGATGTTCATAATTTGAGTGGCTGAAGGTTAAAGCATGCAGTGACCTATGTATAAAGGATGGGGTTAGAGTTTTAATTTGCCAACAAATTCATTCTTTAAATTACAGAAAAAAATTTTTTTATTGCCTAACTGCTCAGTCCTTCAGCAAAAATACTGCGTGTAGCTTGTGTAGTGCAAAATGAGCACTATGTTCCCTATTTAACATAATGGCTGTACCAATCTTGAGAACATTTTTTGAAGTGCTTTGCCTTGGCCATGTGTTTGTTGGTTAAGGGGGCAGTATGTATTATTTCTGGTCAGATGTTTCATACCTTCATTATCTGAACAAAAGAAATTTGATATATTAATTTAGTAGGTAAAGGTCAGAAAAGTTAACTCATATTGAGTTAATGGCCTTAATGATGACTTAAAAAACTTCTTATGTTACATTCCTGATAGGTCAGTATATGAGTTCACTCTCCATGGTGTTGCACATTCCTGTCCAGACCTGAAATTGAATTGACAGTAGCAAAGTTCCGTTTTAATTTACCTAGCCTTTTTTTATTTCAATTTAACTATCTTTTTTCAGAAGTCTTATTGCACAACATGTATTTTCAGGTGAAAAATGCAATTTTATCAGATGAGATATATTGCCCACCTGAGACGTCTGTTCTTCTGGCATCATATGCTGTTCAAGCCCGTCATGGAGATTATGTGAAAGCTACCCACAATTCAGGTTTCCTTGCAAATGATCGCTTGTTGCCTCAGAGGTATGTGTTTTAAAATAGAGTTTATAGCTAGTCCTTTCATGCTTGTTACTGAAGGATGTGTTGTAGAGCATGGGTTAATGATTAGGAATGATTTTGAATAAATTCTTATAATAAAACCAACTAGCTGTACTAATTGCTCAAATTTATTTTTGGAATAAAACTGTCTGAATCATGTAGAGTTTTATACCAAAAATAAATTTGAGAAATTAGTACATTTATTTGGTTTTATTATAAGAATTTATCACGATGCACAGTCACCTGAACGTCAGATTTTGAATAAATTAGATGTTAAAAATTTTGTCACAGTTCTTGATGCAACTAGAGAGGCAGGAAGTACAACATTGTTTACTACTAATTCATCTTTCTGTGAACCTATTTAAACTTCCCCCAAATGTTTCCTTAATTTGTATGAACAGTATTCTATCATCGGAAGGTAGTTTACTTAACTTGTGTAATGTTGGCCTTTAAAGGAGTTCACAGAGATTGAGAACATAAAGGAAACTGACTGATCTGATTAGTAAGTTGTGGATTGTATGCCTAGCATATCAGTTGTGCCATATTTGTTATTATTGGCCATGCAGTTTCAGTTTGTGAATTCTAGCTTTTGGTACTTTTGTTATGAAATCCATAAAATGAATGATTTCAAGCAATACATGCACTAATGGCAGTACTGTAATTGTGTTTCCACATTTCACATGCCCACACATAGTGGGTGAAATTGGGTGACCTACCAATAAATAATTAGGACTGATGGATTTTTCTGTCATAATAAACAAACATTAAAACCACAGACAGCTATTCACTTTTGGCAGATGCTTATTCAAATTGGCATGAAGTTACAACTATAACCTGTACAGAGAAAGTAATGAGTATTAATTTCCATGATAATTATGTAATATTAACGAACAAAATGCATACTTTTCAAATTAATGTTTTAATTCAATTCTTCTTTAATTCAATTCTTTGTGGCTTCTACATGTTTCAAAAATCATGTGTCCATCATCAGGAAGACCATTTGTACATGGAGTTTTTTATGGTACTTTTTCATACATTTGTGTAAGCAGTCTAGCAAGTGGAAGGATGTGCTCGATAGTGCTTTCAGTGTGCTAGACTGCTCACATAATTGCATGAAAAACATACCATAGAAAACTGCATGTACAAATGGTCTTCCTGATGATGTACACATGATGTTCAAAGCATGCAGAAGACACGAAGAATTGAATTAAAACATTAGTTTAAAGAGTGTGCATTTTGTTGGTTAACATTACATAATTGTATCGCAATGAACAGTACAAAAAACTTGAAGTTCCATGGTAATCTAAAGTAAATGAATTTTATGTGGACAGAGTGATTGTAGTGTGGACTTCAGACCTTGAATGAAAACAGGTTCTGTTTCAGTGAAGAAGGATTCAGTATGGCTAGTGAACAGATTGTAGTTGATGAGAGTAACATTCCTGCTGGTGTGGTAGGTTGTGACGATACAGTGCCCAAGAGCTAGTCGGTGACATTCTTGGTCGCACCAATGTTTCAGTGCACTAAAACAAATATTGTGACCTTGGCAGCAAAATGTTCAGCAAAATTTAGATGATGTATACACCATGTGTTATGCAGTGATTAATGCACTTTGTAATACTTTTCTTTTTCCTTCTCACTAGGGTCATGGACCAGCATAAAATGTCTCGAGATGAGTGGGAGCAAAGCATTACCACGTGGTGGAATGAACATAAGGCGATGCTAAGGTTTGTTTTGATACTAAGACTATTTAGTGTGAGTGATGTGAATACTCTATTGTTGTGCTGTCTGCACCAGATTTACAAGGGAAACAATGTAAGACGTGATTGGAAAAATTCTGACTGGTCGCAAAATGAAACTGTTGTAAGTCGTTTATTGTGCTTGTTAAAACAGTACACACAAGGTTTGTGTTTTATGTTCTGTTAAAGTGAGAGATGGAGTTAATATTAGAATACTGAGAATTTTTTATTAGGCCCAGTAATTTTTAGTGTCGGTACTGTAAGTAGACATGAAGTTTGATTGAATTTGGCAGTTCCTAACCTGAGTAGGAAATACTGTCAGTTGAACCTACAGTGTATTCTGTCTTACACAAAGTATGCAGATTGTCACAACCACAAGGAATTTTTTAGATTTTGTGATTAATTATCATTGCTGTTTTCCAGGGAAGATGCTATGATGGAGTATCTGAGAATTGCGCAGGATCTTGAAATGTATGGTGTGAATTACTTCGAGATTCGCAACAAGAAAGGAACAGAATTGTGGCTTGGTGTGGATGCCCTTGGACTTAATATTTATGAAAAGGATGATAAGTAAGAAATTAATATTTATGAAAAGGATGATAAGTAAGAAATAGATTATAACTGTAGAGCTTGCTGAATTTGGTATACCTGCCATGCATAATGTTGATTAACTTGAAACAAGTTTGTGATGTGTTTTAGGAGGCGGGAGGGGGGGGGGGTGTAGGATTTCATTGTGGTATAGAACGTGGATACAGTTCGCTAACATGTGCTTATATCATGTGTAATTAGGTTAACAGTTTTAATAAATGACATATTGTGGTAACTGTAAAAACCTTTCAGATAAACGGAGTGTGCACTAGTTACTTCTGTGTTCCACTGCCTTGCACTTTACACTGTTTTGTTTTTTCAAGCATGTTTGTAAGAAAATCAAGATTGTGTTAAGCACAAGGCAGTGGAATACAAAAGTACACTACTTGTGCAGTAGTTCCAGTAGACTGCAGCATTACATCTGATACAACAGCTTTCAATCATTTCATTTTTGGCTTTTCTACAAAGCCAGCATTCCATCAGCATGTGATAAAAGAAAAATCAATGAAACTTGATGGTATTTTAACTTTTCTTATGTTTGTCTTCTGACTTAAAGCAGTACTTAAAAAGTATTCCTTACATGTTAGTACTATAATAGTATTTGAATGTATGATATACCTGGAAGGAGGGAGTGGCAGATTGAGCTTCCCATCTTGAATAGGCTGTGACTTAGTGAAGGCACAGTAGTTCAATAATTAATAACCAGGAGGTGTGACTGTGTTCTGGAATGTGTCATCTTGGTGAGCAAAATGTACCTTTGTCCAGGAGCAGCCTACTGCCTTTATCTTCCAAGTGGTGTAATTCACTGCTGTAATTCTATATTAGATGGTGTAAGAGAGAGAAACATACACAACATTTCCATCAAATAAACTGAATATAAGACTGCATGGTATGCCAGCACACATTGCCAGTTACACAAACTCCTTTAACAGAGGGTTGGAGGGTTTGGAACAGAATCATTTGGCTGAGGATTGTGAACAGTGGTGGGGTTTTGTGAACTTAACCATCAGCCTTTGAGTTCCATAATCCAGCAGCCATGTTCCCTGTAACATGTACATGTGGAGATTTGCATTGTGATACAGAAAGGTTAGGTAAAGGTAAAGTTCACCCTAGAACAGGCCACGAAGGCCCAGAGGGGGAGTAGCAGTATAGCTATGCTCTTTCTTTAACCTCGGCACTAGATAGGGGTGGGTGGTCAAAGCCATGCCCTGGGCACTTTACCCCTGGGGAAGACCCAGTACCCATTGTGTGGGTGGTCATGCGGGCTCCAGGGCCAGTCTGGATGGGTGTGGAAAATCTTGCCCCCACCGGGATTCAGTCCCCAGACCATCCAGCCCATAGCAAGTCACTATACTGACTGAGCTATCCCAGCCCCTGATATGGAAAGGTTAACAGTACTAACCTTATAGATTTCATCTTCCAGACTGTTTGGGCCCATTTTAATTAGATCACTTGTTTTAATTTCACTGCATTGTTTACTTGTTATTATCTTCTGAGATTGCTGTTTATGTATATAGATGCTTCTAATTGCAATTTGAAATGCCGGTGTGTGTTAAAAATTATCGATTTGGTGTCAGAGGGACCAGGGATTTGTGGTGCCAGAATATTACCTGTCATTGTACAGGAACAGTTAGAGGCTAAGAAATTAGTAGAAAATGATTAGTATAGGCCTGTAAGCATATGGAACATTGCTAATATTCTTATCAGCAATTTTCTAACTTTCATTTTTCCACAGATTTGAAAGGTCTTGGTCCAAGGTGCCACATATTTAATGAGAATGCTCGCTCAATGGAAGTGCATTAGAAATAAATGTTATATTACTTTGCTCAGGAGTTTAATGACTTCTCTTGCTAGGTAGTAAGTCTTGTGGGATTTGTGAAAATCCTTGCTCACAGATGAAACCCTTAGAACAGATAACAATGAAATAATTTTATGGAGAGAACCGAGCATTATACACACAAAATGTGCAGGGTGAAAATAACTGTGTTACCAACAAGGTCTCTTTTAGGGTGGGACCTAGGACGTTTAATCAGTACATGTTTAAAATACTGCTGAATGGTATCACTGACAACCCACCACCAGATCTAGGCATGGTAATTAAACATGCATTTTTTTGTTCTGCAGGCTGACTCCAAAGATTGGTTTCCCATGGTCAGAAATCCGCAACATTTCTTTTAATGATCGGAAATTCATCATTAAGCCCATCGATAAAAAAGCACCTGATTTTGTATTCTTTGCACCACGTGTTCGCATCAACAAACGCATTCTGGCTCTGTGCATGGGTAATCATGAACTGTATATGCGTCGCCGCAAACCAGACACTATTGATGTTCAGCAAATGAAGGCTCAAGCACGTGAAGAGAAGCTGGCAAAGCAACAACAGAGGTGAGTAAAATGATACTGTAGGTGTAAAACGGTAATGTAGAAACCTACTGTAACTTCTTTGCGTTGGTTCTGATACTCGTACTTCTATAATTTCATTTTATACATTTAATGTATCTAACCTTTGTGTTTTATAGACCTGATGGTGGATACATGGTTGGCCAGAACATGTAGGAGTTCATTGTATGTATAAAACCAGTCTTTGTGTACTGGTGTGCATTTTTTGGTACCATTCTTTTATGTGCTCGATTTATGCATGGATCATGGCTTGTATAAAGATACTATTAATTCTGGTACAAGGAGTATTCTTTATCGCTGAAATGAACACTGCAAAATGGGTAGCGTCATCATCATCAGTCACTGTGCGGCAGTGATATCTTCTCTATGATGAGCATTCTGGTGATAAAAAATACTGTCTTGCTTTTGAGTTGTTCATGACCTACTGTGTTTGAAAGAATATGTAATTTGCTGTTTGCCTATAGCATAGTTTTTCAGGTTGGATCTTTTTGAATGCATCTTTTGTATCCCTGTATTAAGTTACTCCACAAAAGAACTTGCACCATTGCCCACAGAGGTCAGTTGAGATTCTTAGCACTATCTAAACAATCCCAATGGTTCTGAGGGCACTCTTCTTTAACTCAGTCTCGGAAGCAGTTAGTCCCCTCTTTACGTATTTTCTGTACCTTCCAATAAAATGGATTTTTGTATTATTGAAGGTTTGGTGTTTTTTAGATATTCCAGGAAAGGATGATAGTTGTAAGCTTTCAGGCTGTACATTCCATCTTCTGACATGTTATATATTCTGTTTTCCCAAGGAAGATATGAGATACAATATCAATAATGATGATATTCCTTTATAAGAAACATCATCAGTTCAGTCAGAAAAAATATATAATGGGGCTGATCAGTAGCCCCTTTTGTAGGAGGTGTGGGGCAGAAGAGGAAACCTCAGCTCACGTTTTGTGTGAATGTGAAGCCTTGGTAACACTCAGACATACTTATTTGGGTTTGTTTTTCGTGGACCCTGAGAATGTTAGAAGTCTAAGTCTTGGGGTGGTCTGCAGCTTTATTAAAGGAAAAGGGCTCCTATGACTTGGACATCAGTTTAAGGGGCACAAAGGGCCTGTCAGAAAGGCCTCCATGCAGCGGCACCGAAAGGGCTCGAACCCACCTGCTATTCTATTCTGTTATAGTCAAAAGGGAATGAAAAAATTGTCATAATTTTTTGGATGACTTGAATATTTGATCCCATGCAGTTGTCTTGGATTGCCTTGTATAATTTGAACCCACACATTTACCTCATAATGTATTGATTATAAAGATAGCCAATGTATGTTATCTGCACAGGTGGTTCCTTGCTAAAGAAAATACATGAAGCAAGTCCTCATGGACCACCTAAAAATATATGATTCCAAAGTAATTTGTTGTGGACACAGATACCAAATGAATTTCTAAAGTGGTAAAGCCTTTAACACAAGACGTTTTTATGTGTGGGAAAATTTAACATTATTCTTGCAGGAGTTTGATGGGACTTCAGAAATTAATTTTTTACTAAGAAAAATCTTGTATCTGGTAAACACTGTAGTTATTTGACTGTTTAAGGGAGAAGCTGCAGCTTGAGATTGCAGCAAGAGAACGTGCAGAGAAGAAACAACAAGAATATGAGGAACGGCTTCGCACCATGCAAGACGAAATGGAGAAGAGACAGCAGGACCTTGCTGAAGCTCAGGACATGATCAGGCGTCTTGAGGAGCAACTCAAACTGCTGCAAGCAGCCAAGGAAGAACTGGAGATTCGACAGAATGAATTGCAGGTGAGGAAACTTAAAATGCACAAATAAGTATTAAATGGTCTGCCCCTGGCTTAAAAATTAAAAATAATTACACTTTTGTTGCTCATGATCTGCATTTAAGTGAAGTAATTAGTGGGAAATATTGTCCTTGTCTGTATAAACAGTACATAACAGTGAATGCCACATGTGTTACAGAGGTTGCACTTGTGGATGTCACAAGAAAGTTTTGTTTCAAGAATGGTGATTTATGCAGATAGGGAACTCAAATCAGGGATTTGGTTATGGGAAGATAAATGATAGTGAAGGAGGTTTTATTATGAGATAAATGATACCCCACCTGGGTGGCAGAATTGAAATGGATGAAGGTGACAGGAAGGAGCAGAAGTAAAGTAAGGGCCCATATGTAGTGATGGTGGGAGGTGTCACAAGCATTTTGCCCACAGTGAGACCTTTATCATTACACAGTTCACATGCAGGAAATATTAGGTATTAGTGGTCTTAATGCGCTTTGCCTGATTTGTCAATGTAATGACTGCCGTGCTTTGGACACCCAGAGAAACAGGCTATGATTCTGGATGGAAACAGATTTTTTTTGTACACGACCACAGCCCCTTCCCCAAAAGGTTAAGCAGGCAGTCCTGGCATATGTCTGATGGCATGAAAGTTAATTACATAGTGTGACAACCTTACCCTACCTGTATACATTAATTGCAAGTAAATAGAGGTCAAGTATTTTATAATTATTGCAGGCTATGATGGAGCGCCTGGAGGAGAGTAAGAACTTGGAAGCAGCTGAACGAGCCAAACTGGAGGATGAAATCAGAACCAAACAGGAGGAGGTAACCAGAATTCAGCAGGAAGTGGATCAGAAGGATGAAGAGACAAGACGTCTCCAGGTATCTGTTAACGTATTAATGTGTAAATTGCTGTGTAAGACATAAGTGTGATGACTGAGATTGCAGTGGGCATTAGCATTTTATTTGTGTGTCTTTTGCTCTAAGAATGTGCAAAATTGCAGGAAGTTGTCATTTTACCAGTTTTGTGTGGTTCAGCACAAACATCTGTTCTGGTAAAACAGTTTGTATCAAATTAGATCATTAATCTATAAGAAACATTTCTGTGGTATGATCTTAGTATATTGTGTGCATATAGGTAGTCATTATTGATATGAAATGTGACTTCACTATATGTTTCATCACATTTGTGATTTTCAGATTGAGATTTTAAATTTGTTTAATCAAGGCGTTGTCTGGCATATTGTTTAATATTTAGCCCTTGAAACCTATTGCTGAGCATATTTAGTAATATGCCTGCAGTTGGTAAGCTTGCAAGAGGTAATTTTGTGTGTGAAAAGTCCATAGTTAGGAAGGGCTATGTTTTTTACATGAATATATGTTTAACTGGCATTACAGATTTTAACTGTGGCTTATTTATTTACAGGAAGAGGTTGAAGAAGCAAGACGGAAGCAAGAGGAAGTGAAGCTGGCTCTTCTCGCTGCCACTACAACACCACAGCATCACCATGTTCAAGAAAATGAGCATGATGAGGATGATGAGCTAGTAAATGGTGACGTAAGCCGAGACTTAGCAACAGATGACAGTATCGTGGACCCCATTGCAGAACGGCGAACATTAGCTGAACGCAGTGAACGCCTTCATGACCAGCTCAAGGTACATCCTCATTTGATTAAAAAGAAACTTCACCATGAGAGTTTTGCATGAAAGTATTAGGTTTAACTTCGAGTGTGGTTCTGTTATCATTGGGTTGGGTCTGATGCTTGGTGGTGTAAGGCTATATTTTGCTCCCTATTGTAAATTTATAGGTACTCCAGCTTGTCTCATAAATTGTGGGAATTAGTCAGACTTGAATGTTTGTTTTTTGGCATTTTCCGACAGCAGGGTTTTAAAACACACTTAGTTTTCTGGAGCAATGAAAGTATGTCCAGCTGTGACATTTTTTGTATGAAACGTTTTGTAGATTTACATTGGGATGGACAAAGATGCACTTGACCTTTGTTCTTTTAAGTAAAAGTGCTTCAGTCCTGCCATAACTGACTGCTAGGAATCATATTGTCTTGCAGCAGAGGTATGCTGTATTATCCGGCTGTAATGTTAGGTCATGTATAGACTTTCAAGCATAGGAGTTTGTTCATCATGTGAGGAAGTTTATGTTAGTGTTGGACAAAATATTGATGTTCATGGATGAACCCCAGTGAGATAAGAGTCATCTGCTGTGTGTTTGTAACTTAAAACATAACTGCCGTGACTAAACAGATGTCCGTGTACTAAAAGTTGGCGATAAAGTTAATAAAGCTGTTAATAAACGAGTGAACTTTTATCAGTGGCTAGTGCAGATACTTTTAACTCTGTCTGATGCGGCCTTTGTGATAAATGTTCCCTGAGAGTGGGCATACAAAATGACATGAGCTAGATCATTCCTTCATGTGAAAAGAAAAAGCACAAATCGAACACCGGCTTTTTCACAGAAGGTAAGCCAGTCATACTGGTAATAAAAATAGCACACAGCAGAGCTGAATGAACTTCTTATAATTTATTCATTAGTATGTGTGATGTGTAATTCTGTAACACTGCCACTGCAGTTATGTCACTATATGAAATTTAGAAATGCAGTATACCTAAGGGTTTCAAACTTTGTGATACCTGATCCTGCTAAATGATAAATGAATCTGTGCACCACACTCCTCAAAACTAGCAGTTTCCTTGGAGTCAGGTTTGGGCAAGAAATAACTATATCCGTTACTTTTAATAATATTTTAGTCTACTTACCAAATAAAACAATAGTAGAATGTTACAAGTATATAGAATGGAACTGTTTTTATTAAAGTACAATAAGGAACAGCCAGATTCAAAGCCATTTTTTTTAATGGGATAAGCTTGCTTGCTTGTACATAGTTCCCGAAATCTAGTTTTAGTTTTCAAGACAGCTGCTCTCGTTACTGATTCCACATTTACTTCTGATCAAAATTTGCTGTTGATAGCAGCAACTGCTGAAAACCCAGACTTGCAGAAATAATTTGTTGCAAACAGATCAGTATGCTAATAGCCTTCTTGCCTAATTCTTTGTACCCATTTTGTACATTGATCCAAAGTTCAGTTAGAGACTGTTGGGAATTTCGTTTTCAAAGGAGTGTCAGAAGAGTCATAGGTGATATACACACTAGTAGTGAGTGTACCAAATATCACACTAGCATGGAATGGATTCCTTATCCAGTCTAATGTTTCAGCTTCTGCATGTGAGAAATGGTTCTAAAAAGTGAAATTCCAGAGTAGAAATGTGACTTAAAATACAGATTTTCACATCTTCTAGCACGTATATTAATGCAAACAGTAGGTTTTAAAAGTAGGAAACATGCGTGAATGTGCGTATTCAGTTTTATTTTGCCATAATTCACCTTGCCCCATACAGTAGTTTTAATTAGCCATTCAGGTGAAGAATGTTACAACTTGCAGTGAGGTTGAATATTGAAGTTATAAGATACTTCACTTAAATATGCTGTGTGTTGAATCACAGTCAGTTAACTTTATGCACCCCTGTGCCGTTTCTCGGATAAATAAAGGTAAAGTTAATTCCTCAGTTTGAAAAAACTTGGTGAGGGTGTGTACCCAAGATTGCTTTCTTGCCTGAACAGCAAATTATTACTTGTAGTTGTGAATGCATGGAAGAAATATACGTAGCATATTAATATGAGTATGTCATATGCATAGACATACACAGCAGCAAGTGGTAGTGTTTCAAACCTTCCTGTATTTTATTTTGGGCTGTGGAAAATGCTGATAACTCTAGATTGCCAATCTGTTGGATGAAACCCAGAGTTGTATACCTTGTAAATAAGCTGTATGATTGAGCCAAATTGCTTATTATTGTGGAGCCCAGTTCGTGTATTTCTGACGTGTTACATGTTTGTGTAGCGATAAATATTTGGAAGTCTTGGGGTAAACGTTTGGTATAACGTCTTTGTTTACAACCCATATCGTAACTTGAACAGGTAATTAATTACAAAGTAACGCATCTAAATTTGAGCTTTTAACTTTTCACTTTTGAATTATGGCATGTAAGTTATGTTTGTCGGTGCCTCATAAATTCTGCAGTGTACTTCATGTTTAAGCACTTTGGACATCTGAGCAGATGAATTCAGCGGCAATGCATCCAAATTGTGTTCAAGAGGAGACTGGGTTGTTCCCTCTTAACATTGCAGTTTTTCTGAACCCCTGAAGGAAAATTCCATTTTTTATGTAGCTGTGTTTCTGCCCATTTATACAGATCACTTGTTATTCCTTGTAATTCTCAGAGACACCATTGTACTGTGAATAGTGTTTTGTGCATTTGCTTTTGTTATTACTGTACCTAATCTAATGCAAAATGAGGTAATTTCCCCTAAATTTGGTGCTTGAAGTATGTGTGGCCGTCTGAAATTTGCTTATGAAGCACTGAAGCAGACCACACCAAACTGCATCGCTCTGAACTGGACCGTGCGGAGTCATACCTAAGCCTGCATGGCCAAATTATCGTGTGAGATCTGCACTCTTCCTTACCAACACTTCAGGACAACCTATAGGCCCCATCTTCAAGGGCCAAGAAATCCAGAAAGGAGAACAGAGCACAGCTGACATATGCAATTAATGGCAAAATATTTTTCTTGGCAGACCTGTTTTTGCGGTGTTGTCTCACGTTTGGATAAATACAGTTTTCTGGGCAGAATTTTATTTATTTATTTATTTTATAAAGGTGGGGGGTTCATTTTAGATTAGAACCATCTTGCATTTGGGTAAATGCAGTATTTGTGTTTGCTTGCTCTTGTATGTTGGTGCATGTTTGTAAGCAAACTGTCTTTAGGTAGTAGTGAAACATGAATTTGACATAATTGCCTCTGTCCATCTTGTTTTTTATGTTCCACCAAATTAAGATTGGAATTTTTGTCATGTTTACCCCATTCTGAATGAAAATTTATACAGTAGGTTATTTTTTTCAAATTGGCCTTAACATTAGGCAGTATATTTTTAAGCAAAAAAATTGCCCAGTCTTGCAGTATAAATTGTGAAATATGGCAGCAGAGCTGTTTGAGGCTTCATGTGTGCCAAGATGCACTGTTTCTCATTTCTCTGTATCATAACAACAGTGATTGAATATAAAATAACTGTGGTATAGTTGCGCAGGTCTGAGATTCTCACAGCAATGACTGTCCATATTACTGTCTCCATCATCTGCCCTGAAGTGGAGGCATAAAGTTCGCTCAACACCTTTAAATGTCTTTCAGACCATGTGGTGTCACCTACCAGAAGACCATAAACTTTTGTGGCATAATTTTGGTAGAGGACATCCCAGTCTGTTTGAAGTAAAATGATAAAATAAATTATATATGTACTCATTCAGACACAACAATGTATTTATTGCATTATTGGCTACCAGTTTTGGTCATAACAGCCATCATCAAGCCAATGCTATTCAAAACTTAAAAAACTTTTGCACTTCTTGTACCAGCCTTTTTTAAGTTTTGTATAGCATTGGGATTATTTGGTGGCATAATTCTTGTACCATTAGACCTGGTTTTAGTTGTGAAAATGAGTGTTGCTACTCTTGAAAACTTAGATTCCAAGCAAAACTTAATCGTATAATGTTTGTCATTGTATAATGTTAAAACTCTGAATTTCATTTGTGTTTAAAATTCAGGCTCTGAAACAAGACTTGGCCCAGTCTCGTGATGAATCAAAGGAGACAGCAATGGACAAGATTCACCGGGAGAATGTACGCCAGGGTCGTGACAAGTACAAGACCTTGCGTGAAATCCGTAAAGGCAATACCAAGCGTCGTGTAGATCAGTTTGAAAATATGTAGACAGTTGAAAGGGCATGTTTCATTCACCAGCTGTATGCAGAGTGAGTGGAGCCAAGCCTCGGGCACTGATTACAACATCAACACAAGCACATGCTCAGAGTACTTAAAGTTTTATTGATATGTTACTTTATCATCACTTCTGATGCAACAGATCAATAAAATTTAATTCTTGTCAGATGGATGCTGCTGATAATATATTAGTAAGAAATTGATTCAGTATTTTCTCCACATGTGTGCATGGTAATTGTGATAAGTCACATGAGGGTAGTTTCTGTATGCTCTTTGGCCTGGTCTTCCTATTAGTCATTCATGAAAAAAATAAATGTAAATACGTTCTTATATTTTTGTGGGCAGTTGCTGGCTGTATTTATTACACAGTGATTAGGAATGATGGTGGAATGGGATTGCTGTTAAGCTGGCCACCCAGGGCTTCCTAATCATGTTGCAACAATTTCCATGCATTAGAAATGTTCTTGTGGAGAACCGTTTTCATTTTCTGCAGCAAGTCATGTTGACTTGATAACCTACTTACTATTCAGCAATCAATTGGCCTACGATACTGGTTCATGAGGATTGTGGCCACAGTGTATCATACATTTTTCAGTGAACATATGAGTGAAGTGGACATCTTCTATTATAAATTGTGGTGTTGGTATGTTTGATGTTTGGCTCTGTTTGCAGAATGAGGAAAGCAGCAGTTAACATTATGGAAGACTGTTTTTAAAGGTGAATTGATAATACTGTTAATGAAAGTACAGGTTGTCTGATCACACTAAATGTTTGAAGACTTCTTGCAATGCAATAATTTTTTGATCATTTGCCTTTCCAATAATAATCAAAATGCTTTGTAACTATCAAGTCTGATAAAAGCTTTACTTGTTTTAACATTGAAAGTGGTCTTCTTTTCATTGAATATTTGTTTACAATTCTTAGGATGTTATTTGAACAGATATGTCACTGGAGTTGGATGACTACATTTATTTTTATCAAGTCTGGGTCATGACTTCTTGTGCATTCATTTTTAGGCTATTTGTGTATGCCAAATTACTTGGTAAGTCATGTTTTTTGCCAGTTCTAACTAATAATTTATATGAAGTTAAGAAATTGAGGGGTTATGTTCATATGAAAAATATATAGAATTCAATTTCATCAGCAAATTCTCTTGGACTGCAGTTTTGTTAAAGTGATTATTTCATTTAAACATACTCATTTTCATGTTGTAAGTGTAAGGTTTTGTTTTGTCTTCACTCTGCCATAGCAGATGCTAAAGTTATATTACAATTTTGATAAAGCTTAAGAGCTGTGTTTGGAGACTGCATGTTAATCTAGTGTCAATAGCACAAAGTTCTGTATTGTGCTGTATGCATTGTCTGTTGTTTGTTGGAATGATAAAGCTTTGAAATTGTACTTTACTGAACTAGTTTTTAAACTTGGTATATATAACCTTAATGTAAACTGATGTCTGCTTTACACATATCACATTGAACACTTAAATTTTTTGGATGGCTGGAAGTCAAGGGATCAGCTTACAAGCAGTGCCATTTTACATATTTCTTCCAAAACTTCATTTCTTCACTGTCACTGATGTCATTAATACTATATTTAATTGGTGCCTTAAGATTTGTATTGTACATAGTTCTATATCACTGGTGCGCAAGTACAAGTCTTTTTTTTTTTTTCTCCAATTTCCATTTTTTAACATCAGCAAGCAAAGTAACAGGCTCTCATTTGTTGATTGTGCAGTAGTTGATGATTCAGTGCATGTCACTGGTAGAGAAATGCCTATAAATATACATTTATAACCACGTTGCCTTTTAAAGAGGAGGAGTAAGAAGTTAGTGAATGGAGATTAAAGTTGTGTTGAAGCTTGTAAGACACTTTTCCTCTGCTGGGAAAATGATTGCTTCAACCACTCATACTTCTCTTGTTCCTGTTATAAGAAAAATGTTGTTAACATGAAGCTAATTTTTTATATCAGCTTGAAAGTTAATAAGTACTAAGTAATATTAAAAATAGTTATTGGAAATTTTGGTCTACTTCTTAATAAGTAGGAAAAAAGTCTTATTTTTTCTGGTATGGGATGTAGTAAGTATTATGTAGTCATACAAAAATAATTGAATCCCAACTTGTAACATTTAAAATAAGGTGGTATTCCTTACAAGGCCATTTGTACTATTTTGAATTTAATAGGGAGTACTCAAATTTGGATATTCTGTAAAGCAGCAGATTTGAATTGAAAGTGCAAAATAGTGCATAAAACAGAAGATATTAGTTTTTTAAGTACTTTCTGTATAGCACTAGGGATATTCAGAACGAGTAATAAATTTATTTCAATTTTGGGTTTATTTTTCTTTCCCCCTTAAGACTGCATTATTTATGCCAGGAAAAATAAATTGAGTATAGGGTCATTTCATGGCAAATCACAAATCATAAGCCTGACAATTTTTGTTGAAATCGGCAGGTTCATTTGATCTTGCAGTGCATGGACTACTACAGCATTTTTGTCTCATTTTTGGCATCTGTGAGTGCAGGCTATAGAACACCATATTTCTAATTGGTATAACTGCATCATCCATACATACCTTATGCAGAATATAGCTGTGCTGTTTCCAGGTTCCTTTTTGGAGTCTTCCTATAAGGTGATATTTTCTCAATTTGTGTAATTCCAGTAGAATTCATCACTTTGACATCTCCAGGATTAGTGTTAGAGATGTCAAGGTTGAAGGCAGAAGAAAAATTCAATGTAATCCACATAGGTTACATTCTGAGTTTTATTTTAGTGACAGAACTGAAACAGGAAATATTTAGTCCATAAACTAAACTGTATCCTGTAGGTAGGAAGACAAAAGAAATATAACTTTTAGTTCATGTAGTTCCAGCATTTGAGTTTTTATTTTAGTGACAATACAACAGCATCACATATACTTCTGATGGCAAAGCCTAGGCTTTCAGACGGTAAAGGTGGGTGGTGTGGGGGGAGGGGGGTGCTGCTGCCATCCTGGATGCCAGGGTCCCAAGGGTGGAGAATTGGGTGGCAAATTGAATGTTTTAAATGCCAAGTTTTGTGGTTTTCTGTGCTCTACAAATTTTAAAATATTGAACCAAATACCAGGAAATTTCAATAAATAAATTGTGATTCATTTACAGTCCTTAATGTCTCTTAGAGGTCAGGTGTTTGATTACTTGCCTCATGTACCAAAAATCCTAGCTGTGCCACACTTTTCAGATATGGAGATGAAAGAAACATAATGTGTACTGATTTTAAAAAATAAGTAACCCACATGGGTAGTCCTAAATGCTGCTGTCTAACTGTAAAAGTGTGATGAAGCATTATGTTGAACTTTTGAGCAAAAAACTCGGACAAGGTTGCAAATTTCTTTTCATAGTTGTTAGTAGTCATCTACTGTCTGTAGGTCATATTGTCTAGACTAGTCTTTCAATCTACAGTCAATATTTTTTATCAAGTTGGTCACTGGACACTTCTCACTTCCTCGTGTAAATTTTGAATCACGTTGCAACAGTAACCAAGGATGTTATTCACTACATCTCCGACAGTGCGTGAGTGTGCGACCCATTGCTGCATGTGGAACAGGTAGTGTATTTCTCTCTTTGAATAAAGCAATGGAAGGAATAACAAAGATGTTCAAGAAAAATCTTTTAGCATTTAAGACAACATATAGTGACATTGAGGGAGGAAAGGAAGGTGAGGGTGTTTGAAAACATGGTGTTGAGGAGAATATTTGGACCTAGGAGGGACGAGGTAACAGGGGAATGGAGGAGATTGCATAATGAGGAGCTAAATGATTTGTACTCACCCAATATTGTGCGGGTGATAAAATCGAGAAGAATGAGATGGGCTGGGCATGTGGCGCATATGGGTGAGGAGAGGGGAGTGTATAGGGTCTTCGTGGGGAAACCAGAGGGAAAGAGACCACTAGGGAGACCTAGGTGTAGATGGGTGGATAATATTAGGATGGATCTCCAGGAGGTGAGATGTGGGTATATGGACTGGATTGGGCTGGCCCAGGATAGAGACAGTTGGCGGACGCTTGTGAGTACGGTAATTAACCTTTGGGTTCCGTGAAATACGGGGAATTTCTTGACTAGCTGCAAACCAGTTAGCTTCTCAAGGAGGACTCTGCACCGTGGAGTAAGTAAGTATAGTATCAAACAACAACATTAGAAATATGTGGTGTGACATTGTATCACCTTATCTGTACAAAACTCGACAAGGCAGCCATTATGAGACAATGGAATTTTGAGACAGCAGGCTTTCAAAATGAGTATGGGGCACATTTTGAAAAGTACCTATGTCTAATTTTCTATCATTCAGAGAAGGGCTTATTCCACTCATATAACATACACAAACATAATTCCAGATTTTGGTCTTTCCTTCTCACCAATGGAAATCACAAAAAAAATTCTGTAATGTACTAGGCTGTCCAGTCACCCAGAACAACTTGTTTACTTGTGTAACAATGTACAGAAATCCTCCTGTAGATTAACTAGTGGTGTGTTCTGCAAACTCATTCAGAAGTAACTGTTCACAGATATTCTCTCCTCCTCCACCTCTTTGTCATATCGCCAGCTGATCTGCAACTCATTACAGAAACAAAATATCAATTCCTACACTATGAAACATTTGCTTATGTATGTAAATACAGTTTAGAAAGAAGGGTGAAGCTGTCCCTCTCCATGCCATGAAGGCATGGGAAAGCATAGGTATAGCTTCACTCATTGTTAACCTTTGTGCTAGATGGAGGTGTGTGTTCAACTACGCACCCTGGCTGCTTCACTCCCAGGAAAGAACCCTCATACACATTGAACAGTAGGCTGGGTAGACCCTAGCCATGTTCTGGACAGTTTTGGTCAAGATAATATCTCTTACCCCTACAGGAATTAAACCCCAGACCATTCAGTCTAGCTAGCCACTATACTGACTTTGCTATCCCAGCTCCATATTTCAGTGTAGTGTTTTTATAGTCGGACATCAGTATTGGTGAAGTGGCACAATGAGATATTTAAAGACTGCTATTAGGCCTTACATTGCTGGACTGCCAAAGGAATCTTTTTAACATCCAAAACAGACTGAAAATAGACAAGACAGTAGATTTGAAAGCACCAAAAGGACTGGTAGGATCACAGGTAATGGACATATACTGACCACCGAGATTTACTCTGCAATACCAGCTGAAGGTATAGCAGGACAAAGGACAACCTGGAAAAAGATGGAAAGGCCAAGAAGAACCCAAGTTTAAAGGGAACAGGTTCTGGAGCCTAAATCTTAAACACTTTTGCGATAATGATCAAAACTGATGGAAATATCACATGCATTACTAGTATATGGCACTCCATTAACTGAACTTTGTATGAACAAGAGATGGATTGGTTGAATCCAGGTAGTACAGCGACAGGCTATGGGCTGAAAGAGAAATTGTAGTTTGTTCACTAGCAGTAGACCAGCTGTGGAACTCATACTGTCTCCTGTCAATGGGCACCAGGGGCCCTTTCCATGGGAGTAGAGCAGCCATAGCAATAAGTTGACCATTCATTCCCAGGATGTGAATGGCCTGAACTGTACCTAAACTCCATCATGTCTTCATGGCATGCAAAGGGACTAGTTTACTGTAGCTGTGACTGGCTTTGGAGTTCTACATGAATGTATTGTTTTCCAGCAACAAAAATACTGTTACTGTTTCTCTAGTGCCTCCCGACATGGTATCTGTTCATCTCTGTGTCCTGTGTCCACCTAGGCAGTATCATAAAATCCAGCTCCGAGTTTGGAGCTTACAAAGGATAGACCACCTCCCGAAAGAGTTTAATCAGAATATGCCTGGCAGAGGGAGCTTTGGTCTATGAACTACAAGCAGGCTGGTACTAATTAAATTTCCAAAATGTTAACTTTGACAGAGGTGAAGGTCTCAAGCATTTAGAGCTTTGCAAAAGGTTCAGAGTTTATAAGTAAGTTAACAACACTAATTTTAATCACATCATTACCATATTTCAAAGTGTCACTGGATCATGGGTAATAGTGAAACATAATTTACATCTTCAGACTCCACACTTCCTGCAGTATAACAAGGCTGCAATTATTTTGCCAACCATCATTCACTAATTGGTATTTTTATGGTGATGCCTTCTGTTTCAAAGGGTCAGACAGTTGTAATTGCACCACCATTTACAGTAGCAAGGAAAGTGTTTGCTTGAAGTGGAAAACTGAAAGCTATAAAAAAATGTATAGCACAAATTGTATGTTTATTATTTTGTTTATAGTTAATTATGTGTTTTTACCCAGCAAGAAATTTTCTATACCAAAGGGACTGTACAGATACAAGAACTCACACTTTAAAGGATTTGGATTATTTGAGTGCAGTATTAATAAACTTATTGCTAAAAATAGCAATAACTTTATGGCCTTTATTTTCAAAAATTGTAGGAAATTTTGTTGTGCCATCCCAACCAGCCATCTGGGCCATCCAGCTAAAACTTTGTTTAAAGCCACAGCCACTTGAGCTATTTGGCCCAGTACAGACAACATGCTACCTCCGGCCACAACCACAAGGACCATACAGCTACAGCCAGAGCAACCTGAAGCTGAGCACACATGTATATGATAACCCTTTGCCTCCACATGTATTCACTCTTAAGCACAATTTTCTGCCTGTAGTTTTCACAGATTCTGCAAATTGTTATTCTGTTTGTTTTTGTAATAATACTCAATGATTAAGTATCTCAAATGGTGGGTGAAAATGCATTTTGAGCAATGGAATAAGGCACTTTCATTCTTAGTGTAAATGTAACTTGTACACAATTTCTTTTTACCCGCCTGGCTTTTTCAAGTAAAATGTACAGGGACAACTTTGGGCGCGTAATTTAGATTGTCTCTGCCATGTCTCTAGAATCCCATTTTTCGGTTCCGCATAAGACGTGCGTGAAAATTTTCGTTAGTGTGTAGGCTGACTAGGGGCTTTAAAAACAAAGTTTGGGACTTAATACGGAACTGCAAAATTTAATGGTACTAATCTGTGAGTAAAGACATAAAAGAGGAGAGAAACTTGAACATTTATAATGCATTGATTGAAAGCAGTTTGTTTGGTTCCGAAACATGGAGACTCACAGAAAATAATAAAAGACGGGTCGAAACAACAGAGATGAATGCCCTAGGGAGATCCTCTAGAATATCAAGAAAAGTAAGAATTAGAAATGTAACTATAAGACAACAAATTGGATTAGAAGAACCAGTTATAAACGAAATTGAACAGAATCAGTTTACATCATACGGCCATGTTCAAAGAGTGACAGAAGGAAGATTACCCAAAATAGCATTGAAGTGGATGCCGAAACAAAAGTGAGCACGAGGAAGACCGAAGAAAAACTGAATGGAAGGTATAAGGAAGGCCATGAGCGAAAGAAACCTAAATGAAGGCCAGTGGGAAGACAGGAAGAAATGGAGTCTAGGTGTCGCACAACGTACAACTACATTTTAAAACCGATACATACATAGATAGATTAATCTGTGATCTAGATAATCCGTGGGAAAGCAACATCACACATGGCTATGAACCTTGCAAGCTATATCCAGGTAAATGACAGGGTTCGTATCAAGGCTTACAGGACTAAATTCGTCGGCTTTGTTCAAATGTTTTAGCTATATAAAAGAGTAGTTGTGGTGTGTACATTTTTATGGTGGTTAAAATGTCGCACATTCATTAATATGTCACGTTTACGTACGGATCACCTAGGAACTTCACAACTTGTCAGTGTAATGGTTGGTAGGCTCTAAACACTTGTGTTCTCGTCGTTTGTTTCTAAATTGCAGAAGGGAAGTTAATGTACCAGGTCGGTATGACGCCGAGAAGTGTAAATTTAGTCGTAAATATTAGCAGTTATTAATTGTGGATAATAAGGGCAAAGCTGTACATATGGCAGATGATGACTGGAAGAAAAGAGTGGGCATTAAGATAAATTTCAGTCCTGAAAGCTCTGACGATGAAGGGTAAGACTAATAGCAAATTTCTGTTGATACCAGTTATTTTGACGCTTGATTGTATCAACAAGTTCGCTTTTATCGGCGCATTGACCACATCAATTCACATTTGATTGCTGTATTATTTGGAGTTTGTTGATGAGATTTTGTGTTGAGTTTGTACATGTCTGGTTTTTATTAGGGTAAAAAAGAATTTTGAAGGTTCAGGTGGAGATAAATTGCCCCCACTCCACTTCGACAGCACTGAAGGAAGTTTTGATGGGGGACAGCACATCGATGATATATTGAAAGAGTTCGGTGATTATGGATCTACACCACCAAGAACTCGCATATCTCGTCGACAAAGAGAAAGGAGACAGCGAGAAAAGGAGGAATTATGGCAAGTTTCTGAGATTTTCTCTTAAAATTGTTCCATCTTGCTTGACTGAGGCAGTTGAATATAACTCTGCTACTGTAAACCTTTCTATATGATACCAGGTTTTAAATGTGAGGTTTGAAAACTGTATAAATAGTGATGGCCTCATGGGATGTATGACCCTTTACTACAGAATGTGTTTGGAGTAACAGAAGGCATGAAAAAATGTAGGTGTGATGCTAGAAGCATTCCTTTCATGTGCAGTTTTTCAGGTTATTCAAAAGATTACAATATTCATCCAAATCCTCTCTTCACATCCAGTGAGGACAGCGGTTGTAAACGTGAAGTAGACCTTTTTCCCTTAGAGTCAGGTTCTTGTGTTTTAATGTTAGATTTCCTCTGCATGTTTTTAATGTGATAATGATGTGGTGATAGTAAAAATTAAAGGCCAAAATATGTCACCAGTTGTGTAAACTATATGATAAAGATTGTTGTCGGTGTGACAGTGATTGATGAACTGTTAATGGTAAGGCATATGAAATTTTTTATGGTATGAAATTTCAAACATGTCTGTGGATTTCAGACAAAACTTTTTGACAGAAAAATGCCAGCATGGATGAAATGAACTACTAAGGTTATGTTTAGTGTTTTTGAGGTATGTATAGTTGCCAGTAGTGTTTAGAGAACTTACTGTTATGATATGTTTTATATTCTCTTGTACATTTTTGCATTTTGCAAATATTAGGGTCTTAGCCTTTTACATTAAAGTTATAAAGCACATTATTATGCTTCATCTGGTCTGCAGTAACATGAAGTGTCCACCAAAGTTGATCCAAACCAAAACAAAGCGACGAAATACAATGGACAGCTTGTATTTCACTGAACTTATGGAACGATCAGAAAATACCACACAGCAGGAAAGTGGTGAGTGAATGTGCACATATACAAGATGGAAAGTTGCTGTTTTGCAACAAAAATTTGTAATGCAGAATGGGTGAGTAAAGGTGGCACAGGTAACGAAGTGCTTATTGGCAGATAAGAAAATCAGAAGATTTTTTTATTGAAATAACTGCTTGGTGAGAGATGAGAATAGATGTAGCAGTTATCTCAGTTTTTTATTAGTGCTTAGTATTAGTTTTTTATACTCTTGTGCTCATAAAATTGAAATGTCTTTTGATCTGCACCAGTTTGAGAGGAAGTAGTTGTATTAAATTCCTAGCGTCTTGATTTGCCAAAATACAGTCAGCTTCTGAAGAAGTTCTTTAAAGTATTATGTAATGCCATTTCTTTGTGTACTTTGTATGGTATCATTGATAATTTTTGTAGTTTTATTTATAAGGTTTCTTACTTTGAATATTTATTTCAATAAAATTTGGTGTTGGGGTGGTCTAGATTAAGTGCTGTTGAGTGATTATAATTATGGTATGTTTACCAGTCCTTTATAATCGGACCATTTCATGGCATTCAAAATTGAATTTAGTTTTCTCAAAAAAATTATTTATCATGAAAGAATTGTACCTTTGGCTACATAGACAATAGAGCTCTATAAAATATCAGTTTTTATTTGCAGCATTTTTTGAAGTGCTGAGTGACAAACAAGGAAAACAGAATAGTTTATTTCTGCTGCTGGATGTCAGATTAGAATTGCATGAAAGAATACCACTGTATTCACAGAAATGTAATGTCAAAATCAGTGGAGGTTTGCAATGTAATAAAAAATGCTTTTGGAAAATATAGGTATAGCTGTTTTTAGAGTACACATTTCCATTCTTCTTTGTCTTCATTGAAGTGTATTTATTCATAGTACTGCATACAAAACATACAGTGATGACTGCACAGTAGTACCGCATCCTGAATTTTCTGTGACTTGTTACAGGAGTACTGCATACAGAAAATTCATTGGTGTGTGCTTTTTAATAGTAGTGCATGCAGAACATTTATTCTTTTTAGGATGTTTTTTGTCCTTATGTTAATGTAATTTTACAAATATCAGATCATGTTCCCCGCCCAGAATCAAACCGACGCAAACGGTCAATAAAGTTATTACGAGAATCAGAGCGTGATCTGAAACTGGATGTTTCTGGTGCGGGATATGCTGCACACATTATGGAAAATGGAAGTGAAGACAGGGCTGAGAGTCTGCCTGCTGTGCCTCCACAGCCAGTCATAAAGGTAATATTATTTTTAGGGGCCATGTATGGGTTCACTCCCCGCACCCCCATGATATTCAGGAACATGTTGGTTGAGAGGTAAGTCCTGACTTAAGCGATTCAGGTGTGCATGAAACTTGTGGTAGCATGATTGTATAAATCTGATGTTTATTGGACCTTGCATCATTGTGATATCTGAAGAATTAAAAACCAACTAGATGCCACCTATTATTTTATTGTACTTCTTATAGGCTCAACATGTTTCAGGCTAATACTATGCCCATCATCAGGAGCTCACGACTATAATGTTGATTACCACATTGGTCATATCGTTCTTGGTTTGGTGTAGGTTGGAGGTTAGGTGCGGTTAGGCTGGAGTAGTGTCCAGGCTAACCGCACCTAACCTCCGACCTACAGCAAACCAAGAACGATACGACCAATGTGGTAATCAACATTATAGTCGTGAACTCCTAATGATGGGCATAGTATTGCCCGAAACATGTTGAGCCTATAAGAAGTACAGTAAAATAATAAGTAATAAGTGGCATCTAGTTGGTTTTTTATTCTTCAGTTATGATTCTGTAAGTTTTTTAAATTTGCATTTTTAAGCAGTGATTAAAGACTAATGGAATTGTTAGTCCAAAACAAAAGAAAATATTGATCATAAAGAGCTAAAATGAATGGTGTTAAATTTAACTGTATTACTTATTTTTCTGAGATTTAAGGTTTGCAGAGTGGTGTTGCTGAAGATTCAAGTTTCCCAGGAGTAACACAGTTGTTATTTTTTTAATGAAACTTAAACTGCAAAACAAAAATGAGCATACATTTTGCTTGTGGGTCTATGCTGCTTCAAGCTGTGACCACTCTTGGGAACGCAACTATTATTTTAAGTTGGGACTTCTGTGTTCAGTACAAAGTTTTGTCACCTTGGTGACCTGGCTTCCAAGATTTGTGCACACCTGACCAAGATGTTTTTGAAGACAACCATATTTCATGAAGTGATTATTGACTTTTTATATGTGTAGAAAATAATAAGTGTATGTTGCCAAGACACTTTTGCTAATGAATGTGGTTATAAAAGAACAGTCTGTTATGAAGGAACCAGCATATTTGTTGACACTATATTGAGGTAATGGTTTTGTTATGTAGGTGGAGACATGTAATCGGTTCTTAAGCCTTACATCAAAACTGGTTGCCTGCAATGTATTGAGAAGCAAAGGAGGCCTCAAAGAAAAACCTGTTGATTGTCCAAATGAACGAGTAGATTTCTACAACATGTTCTCTACTCTCATCCGCATGGGGAGTAGTGACAAACAAAATGACAAGAACCCAAGAAGACACGTGAGTTGAACTATGTTTTATTTTTAGGTTATGGTTGAAAGAAAAGATTTTGGCTGAGTTGAGGCACATGCTTACATGTGTGTGTCACCCCGTTTCAACTTTTGAACCAGTTACCCATTATTATGAGAGGTGAAATGAATTTTATGTCAATGGGAGACATTCCACAATCATACATTATTTCTCTACTGTTAGGAATAATGGTATATCAGATGCATGAGCTATTGAAGTAGGAGTGATGCAGACAGTGTGTTTGGGTCATAAAATTATGTGTGATGACAATTCATGGAAATATATGCAAGTTTTGTTAACCTTTAGAGCTCGTGCGTCCTACCCTTTAGGACGGCATTTAAATACCTCCGCGCTCTCTCATGGTACGAGCATCCTCCCCTCTAGGACAGCCACAGCCGCAGCCGTTTAAATAATTCGCTCTCAATATATTTAGGGAGATTTCACTCATTTTTAGCACCACACTAGATGTTTTTCCAGCTTCATGCTCCGACTGATCTACTGGTTGAGAGAAAACCACATGT
>Ga0136643_10001858_pt1 | contig 26591 bp, 14 predicted proteins | sample TergutLab28metaG_FD_96883 | JGI IMG/M metagenome (GOLD analysis project Ga0136643, IMG submission 96883) | Labiotermes labralis P1 segment gut microbial communities from Petit-Saut dam, French Guiana - Lab288 P1 (version 3) (version 3) | ecosystem: Host-associated > Arthropoda: Insects >... | reverse complement strand
TTAACCTGTCAAATATGATGCCTGTTGGCGAAGCAACGCCACTGAACGATGGATTCAGCATGAGAACAGCGCCAAATTGGGGAATCTTTACCGAATTACAAGTCAATCCAACCGTTTCTTTTCGCCTTGGCGTAGAATACAGTGGACTTGGCGGTATAAAAGACGGTGTTCAAGCATTTCCGACGATGCGACTTATCAACGATATCGGTATGGGTATTGGATTTGGCATGACCGAAGAAACAATGCTTGGACTTGGAATTCTCGCATTATCTTTGCCTCAAAATTATTATGCCAATGTGAACACCACAGTCAAATTCGATTACATTAAAATTCCGCTTTTGGCGCAATTCGGTATCAATATCGGATCATCGTCTTGGCGTGTGTTTGCTAATGCAGGTCCTTTTGTCTCGTTTATATTGTCGGCAAACCAAGTTTCGTCAGGAGTAAGTCGTTTGCATACAAATAATACGCAAGAGCAAACGTTATGGAGTGCCGTAGAAGCGACAGGCTTCGCAGATATCGTTTTAGATGCATTTCCCAACATAAAAACAATCTTGAACGATCCGGTTAATTTCGGAACAACCGACATCACCGGCGAAATGAGAAGTGCTAATTTTGGTGTTTCCGGAAATATCGGCATCCGTTATCAGCACAACCGTCATAATTTTTTCGTCGAAGCAGGTGGTAGTTATGGTCTCCTTAGAGTACAACAAGACGACAATGGTGGAAGCCGCTTGGGCGCATTATCTGTTGTGTTAGGGTATTCTTTTTCGTTGTGGTAGAATGTACAACTAAAAATTAGTTGTAAGGCAAAATTGATTGTAGGGGCTTTTAAATCCACTACGCATTTTTTTACGGAAGTGTTTCCAAAAATTCGATCATCCGTGCCATATTCGTAATGAAAATTGGCACCGATATTCCCAAAACCTCTGTTTCCGGAGGAAATGGCGAAGTGTCGAACTCATCTCCGACTTGAGTTGTTGCAAATTCGGTTATGTCCGAGCGTTTTCCTGCATCCCAAAGAGACTGTGGTATGGTCTTGTACGGATGACTGATAAACGGCAACGGCGTAATCCAGAATCCATCTTCGTTGAGAAATGAAATAATTTCTGCTACTGTTCGTTCATGTGTTGCCCAACGCAAGGATGTTGGCGAGTGAAATCTTGGAAGGGGTACAGGGTTTTTGGTTAATCTTGCCAAAATAAGTGGCGATGTTTTGGCAATTTCTCCCCAACAAAGTGCTTTTACTTCCGCAAATTCTCTTCTGAGTCGGTTGATGTTTATGTTTGCAAACGAACTCATGTGTCCGATGGTGTTTTGCGGATCGTAATTATTGAAAAAATAATAACCTGTTGCAACGTTGCTACCTCTGCGATGTGTCCAAATGGCTTCTCCTCTTACAGGGTCGATATTTCGTGGAACGGTGATGCTCGTTCGGCTCGGTGTTCGTCCGACAAATGCAATTTCTTCTTCAGTCATAGCAAGACTTTCGAGCCAATCTATGGTTTCAGAGATTCTCGCCAAAAATTTGGTTTCTCCGGTTAGACGGTAGAAAAGCATTAATGCTTCGATTTGTTCTACGGTGAATGATGTATTGATTGCCGTGGGTTCGTAGGTGCGTGCTCCGGTAGGTCGCATGGTTAGTCTGCAAAATTGTCGAGCCCAACCCGGTGCAGGGTATCCGCTTTGCAGCGAAATGATGACATTCATTCCGGCAGCAATTGCTTCACGAATTTCGGGAGTATGTGCCACGCGAGTTTGATAAACATAGATCAAAAACAAAATATTGGTCAAAGTCACATCGTCATTCAATGTGAGGTTCGAGGTGTAACTCCCCAATTCTAACGGGTATCTTTCGGGCCATCCACCGGATCGTTTCTGACTTCTAAGTATCAAATCTATTGCTTTTTGCAAGGGTGTCAAATACAAACTATCTCTGTTTTGCAAGTACATTCTTAGCAAAAAGTATGCAGCATCGCCATGCACATAATCGTCAAAGGTTGCACTTTGATAAAACGTGTGAAACTCTTCCATTCGCCAGGCTTGTCTGCCGATAGTGTTGTACCAACGTGCGGTACTTGTATCACCGTCAAGGTTGAAAAAATGATTCCAACCGCCGTTGTCTAATTGTCCGGCGATAAGGGCTTTTGCCGATTTTCTCGCAAGATCGTAATAAAATTTATCGCCTGTTGCAATGTAAAGATCTAAAAAGATGTTTCCCATTGCAGGAACTCCTCCGGGTCTTTCGACCCAACCCATTCTTGGAAAGGCTTCGGCTTCGCCCCAGCTGCGTGACATATCCGGCAGATAAAACCATACATAAGCACCATCAGCACCAACTTTTTGGTCGAAGGCTGTGGCGGCGCGCTTCATCGTTGCTAGGACTTGTTCTCGGGTTTGTGTGTATGCTGATAGCGTGAGAGTTACGAGGGTTAGAAGTGTGATGATTTTTTTCATTGGTTATGAGTTAAGAAATAAAAGTTAAGAGATATGTCGGTTTCATTTACTATTGGCGAAACAACTTTTATCTCTTATTTTACGGTCGGTGAATATGTTGTACTCTGAAATGCAAGTATATTTCAAGATTTGTATAAAGATCACAAAAATCATACCGATTTGCGACGTTTTCGTTTAGTGGTAGGTTGTATTGGAGTTTGAACCAATCGGGAATTCCGTCATCGTGAGGGGTTCCTCGAAGTGTACGAGGAGCCGGTTCTTCGCTACGAAGTTCAGGCCAACCACCTACATCCGTTTGACTGTTTATAAATCCACGATTTCCAAACGTAAATGTCCCTGTTCGGGTTTCGTGAATTATTCGTTCGTCAACGGCATCGCGTCTGAGGCTTGCACCGGCTCTCTGCAAAACAACTTCAAAAGCCTCTTCCGCAGGTCGCATATTGACGGCAAGCGATGGAAAAGGCATAAGTACGCGCACGGAGTCAATGTGATTGCGATTAGAAGCTCCTGCCGGAATCGGATCAGCAACAACCATTCCGGTTCCCGACCAATTATCTGCAGTCAGTGTAGGATTTCCATGCATCACATTGCCGGCCATGTGAAACCAACCATAATCCACAAACTCCCCTACTCCGCCCGGATTGCGATCTACCCTTGCCCATGCATATATGAAGCGTTCTCTCATTAATCCCGTTGGTGTTGCCGGACCGGGCTTGAAATAGTTGTTCAAAAAGTTGTAACGACCACCCTCTCCGCCATAAGCGTTTTCCGTATCGCCCCAGTTGTAAATCACATTATTCACAAAATCAACTTGCTCCGAAAATGCGCCAAAGCGATCCCAAAATCTCAATCGTACACCGTTCAACCGTGGATTTCGTCGAGCGCTATGTGCAATCAAATTGTGATGATAGGTTCCGGGATTTCCGCCCCAAAGACCTGCATAACCTCGATGTCCTCTTTCATGGAAAGATTCCGTCAAAGGCTCGGAAATGATACTCCATTGTAAGGTAAAATTTTTGTTGTTGTACCACGATGCAACTTCATCGGTACCCCAACTCATCGAAAGGTGGTCGAGAATGATATCGCTCTGCCCTCTGCCTTCGAACGCATCTATTTCTATGCCGAGTTCGTCACCCGGACGAAAGCGCATAAAACGAACTATCACTTGATTTGCGGCATTGAACACGGTGTGATTTCGAATTGTAATTCCATCACCCGGAGCCGTTTGTCCGGCAATGGTGATACTATCGTTTGTGATATTTAGTCGACTATTCAGTACAATATCTCCCGAAACATCGAAAATGATTGTTCTTGCACCTTCCTGATATACTGCCCAACGCAAAGTTCCCGGACTACCGTCATCGGCAAGGCTATTTACAACCAAAACTTGACCGCCACGTCCGCCCCAAGTATAACGTCCTGCACCTTCTGCCGTGGGAAAAGCCAAACGAGGCTCCGCAAATACCAAAACACCTAAAGCAGCAACGAACAGCGTTGAAATGATTTTTTTCATTTTTATGGGTTATGTATGTGTTCTACCAATGAATTCAAATACATTTCAAGATTTGTGTAGTAAGGCGAAAGGCTGTATCGGTTTGCCATGTTTTGTCCTAATGGCAAACGATGTTTGATTTTGAACCAATCCGGAATGCCATCATCGTTTGCAGTGCCACGAAGGTGACGTGGATCAGGGGGAAGACTGTTGAGTACAGGCCAACCGCCTACTTGATTTTGACTAGTGATAAGCCCATTATTACCAAATGTAGATGTTCCTGTGCGAGTTTCATTGATGACTCGTATATCAACAGCATCACGTCTAAGACTTGCCCCTGCTCTTTCGAGAACAAGCTCGTAAGCCTCTTCTGCTGTGCGCAGGTTGATAGCCATAGTGGTCGATGTTGCTATAGTCGGATTTGTTACAAATGGCGTTGTCACACGCACTGAATCAATATGTCGACGATTGGAGGTTCCACCGGTGGGTAGACGAAGAGTCATACCGCCAGTTATACCACCAGCCCAGTTATCGTTAGTTATTGTAGTATTTCCTTCCATCACATTTCCACTCATATAGAATCTTCCGTAATCCAGAAAAAAGTTTGGACTTCCGTTATTATTGTCTACTGCTGCATAAGCCACCACAAAGCGATCTCTTTGAACTCCGGTTGGCGTAGCCGGACCGGGCTTGAAAAAATTGTTGCGAATATTGTAGTGACCTTCCTCGCCTCCATGCATATTTTCTGAGTTCCCCCAGTTGTAAATCACATTGTTGGATACCTCAAGGAACTCTCCGTTTACTCCACCCCAAAGACTCCAATTTTGTAGGCGTACACCGCTCAAACGTGGATTTCGACTGCGACTATGTGCAATCAAATTATGATGAAATGTTCCGGGTTTTCCACCCAAAAGACTGGTAAAACTTCTACCGTTTGCACCTTCCAGAATGGGCTCTGAGAGGATGCTCCACTGCATCGTGAAATTATGGATGTTATAAAGTGCTGCAAGTTTGTCACCACTCCAACTCGAAGAAACATGGTCGATGATGATATCCCTGCGCCCTATACTTCGCAAACAAGAAATACTTAAATCTCTATCGCCCAAACGGAAACGCATGAAACGGATAATCACGTTATCGGCTGCTATGACGAATTCATGATTACGTATAGTAATACCATCACCCGGAGCAGTTTGCCCTGCGATAGTAAGGTTGCCTTGATTTACCGTCAGTCGGCTATTTAGGGTAATCGTTCCCGAAACATCAAAAATTACTGTTCTTGCTCCGGGTTGAGTTACTGCCCAACGGAAACTACCGGGACCACTATCGTTAAGGTTTGTTACAACAAGTACATTACCACCACGACCACCAACTGTGTATCTGCCTGCACCTTCCGCTGTTGGAAAAGCCAAGCGATCGCCTGTTGCCGGAGTTAGTTCTGTTGGCATCGTGAAGTCCGTAACCTGAAAAGCAAAATCACTGGAATCAGTTTCTCCCGCACTATTTGTTGCGATTACACGCAATCTGTTCATATTTGGACGATAATCCGGCTGTACGTTTATTTGAAATTCCTGTGGGATTGCAAATGTTGTGTGCTCTTCTATCAATTGCCGAACATTTGTTGTGGTTACCGTAAAAATACGAACATTTGTTAATTCTGCTCCTGCTGTAACAGCACCTTGAATGCGTGGCAGATTTTCAAAATTAACCGTATTAAAATCAACGATCAAACCTTCAGGTGTTGTAAAATTTATGGCAAGTCCTACATCTACAACTCCAAATGCAAAATCTAACGTTGAAATTTGATCTCGGGCATCTGTGGCTTCTATACGAATTCCGGTCATGTCGAGGGTATACTCCAGAAGAAAATTTATGGCAAAGTTCCTTGGATCTTCAAAAGTAGTTATCTCTTGTATTTTTTGTATGGTCTCTCCTTTTGCGACGGAAATAGTAATTTTGGTCAAGTCGTTTGCACTGATTACAGAGCCTTGAATGTATGGGTGGGCTTGACTTTGCAGATTAACCACCATGCCTTCCGGATTGGTAATGGTTATTATCGGAGCGGTTGACTCACTTATAACTTGAAATGCAAAATCCAATGTTGTGGTTTGGTTGTGTGCGTCTGTAGCTTGCACACGTATTCCAGTCATGTCGAGGGTATATTCCGGACGAAAATTTATGGCAAATTCTTTTGAATTTTCGAATGTTGTGTGTTCGGCAATTCGTTGTCGCATGGCACCTCTTGTAACGAAAATACTTACATTCGTCAGTTCACAATCGGTTGTTACCGAGCCTTGAATGTACGGCAAGACATCTTGAAGGTTTATTACTTCCAAACTTTCCGGGTTGATGATGGTTATTACCGGAGGATCCGGAATGGGTGGCTTTTTGGGATCTTCTCTACACGATGTTGCGGATGCAATTAATGCAATGGTGATGATTGTGATGTATTTTATGCGCTTCATGATTTTGTTTTTTCCCCGAGCTTTGCATGGGGTTATTAATGTGTCACGCCTTCGGCGTGTTGTGTTGTAAGGGCAGATTTGAAACTTGCCCCTACAAATTTTACGGACGCCATCTTGGGTCGCCGGCGGTTGTGATTTCGCCGGTTACACTGTTGTTGAGATGGAAATCGCCACTGTCAGGATTTCGGAACAAATTGGTACGGCCACCGCCAAATACGCCTAAATTAGGAATATCGAAATTCGGTGGCGGATCTCCTACGATTGGATTTGTAGTTTCCCAGTCGGTCGTACGGAAGCTGTTCTCTACAAAAATATTTGGAGATTCCGGAGATATACGGATACCTCTTGCCAAAGGACCATTTGTACTACCAAAAATTGCATTGCGAATCTCAATTCTGATATTACTGTGCGTGTGTCCGTCAATGAAATAACGATCGGATGCTGTTCTACTGGTAACAATTCTATCAAACGTAGCATTTTCAATAGTAATTGTGTTGACAACTTGATGTGGAGCAGATCCTTGGATATTCATAAAACTATGGTGCATATCGAAGAACGTGCTGTTGGTAAACACAATGTTATCTATTCGTCCTGTGTTAACTGTGACACTAATAAATGCAAATCTTCCATCTGCGAGATTTTGGTGTCCGAATCCGCTAAAAATGGAGTTGTTGATAATAAGATTTTCTATACTTTGCCCTGCAGGATTTCCTTGAAATCTTATTCCTCCTTCACCAAAATTCGTAAAAACAGTATTTTCAAAACGCAACGTGCCAACTGCTGTTGGTGTCGTTTGGTTAGTAATGTAGTAAAACGGAGCACCGCCATTGTCTTGACCGATGACTTCCACATTTTCAAATATCAAATAATCTGCTGTCTCCGGAAGGGTAAAGATATGATTACCTGCTCCTGTACCTGCGAATATAATCCTCGGTAGCTCGTCGGCATCTGCATCGCCAAAAATATGCATAGTTCCGGCAATGGCTATCGCACCGGTTATGGTCGTTTCAAAGCCCGGAGGAAGTAGTATGACTTTTCCTATATTATCAGGGTTTTCCATAGCCTCTCGCAGGTTGCCATCAATTGGTAAACAAAGCACATTGTCTGCTTCGCAACTAAAACCCGGATTGGTTGTAAACTGTACCTGCCCGCGTCGTTGCAGACCTCTGAACAATGTTATTGTGTACTGTGTTGAAGGATTCAAACCAGAAATTGTGAGTAGCCCTGTTTCTATAGCTTCCGCAGGAAGATTGAAGCTTTCTGTTTGTTGACCCGGACTTGCAATCGTGTAACGGGTAACATCACTAACATGCCAACGAAGGTTAGCCATTCGTGATCTAACGGCACGAGCTTCAAACGGTAAAAACAAGTTTTCAAACGGTGTTCGAAAAATCAACTCGTTCCATTTAGAGTCGTCCTCGTCTGCTCCTTCAGGAGCAACTGCCATTACTCTTGCTGCATAAGGTGAGTCGAAAGACAGGTTTTCAAGCAGTTGAAGTGTTGTAAGGTCATCTAGTTCAACCTCAAACACAATTGTTTCGAATATTGAGTCTGTGCTGAGTTGAAATCTGTATGTAATAACATCCGGATTTGTTGATCTATTCCAAACGAATGTGGTTGTTAGCGACATCGTCGTTGGCGGTGCTGCTGATGGGATTTGTACCATTTCTACTCCCAAGCCCGTTGGTATGAATATGCGTTCGAAATCCAACTGTGTTATCTCTTCCATCGCCTTTTGGCATGATGAGAACATGACCATTGTTGCGATTATCGCTGTTAGAAAGATTTTTGTTTTCATATTTTTTGTTTATGATTTTTGTTTTTTTAGTCCCACCATGGGAAATTTTCCAAGTATCGGTTGGTACTGAGAGGTACTGACCATATTGGTAGTAGTGATCGCTGTTCTAAAGTTAGTCTATGTTGTGGTGCCGATCCTCCTGCAAACGATGCAAAAGTCAGATCGTTCGGTCCGGGCATGAAAAATCCGTTGACAATAAACCACTCTGAAAGCGGATGACCATCAGATGTGTTTCTGCGGTCGATCCATTCCAGCGGGTTCGGAGGATTATCTCCCGAATGTGTTCCGACATAGCGGTTCCAACCACCTCCATCAAATGTTTGCGCCCATGTATTTAATGCAATTTCGTCGAAAGTAGGTTGCCCATTATTAGCAACAGAAATTTCAATGATCTGACCATTTTCATCTCTTGGGAATTCGCCTCTTCTTAATCCAAAGATCTCAACGTGTATAAGACCCGGATCTACGGTATGGTTACGCCAAAAGATGTGACGTGGATAACCTCTAAAATCAATATCTCGTGGTGCGGTTGGTGCACCCCACTCTCCATTGGTTATTCCGGCTCCTTCATCACGCATTCTGCGTGTTTGGTTTTGTGCCCAAACTAAACGTTCTCTGAGCATACCCCAGCGGTTTAAGTCGTATTTACGACGTTGTTCTCCCAAAAATTCGAATGCACGTTCATCCATAATCGCATGGAAAAATTGCTCTTGACTGAGCGCATCAATATTTAACGGATCTCCGGTTGGAAACGCACGAGCTCTTACTCGCCTTAAAGCATTTCTTGCAGCATCGGTCGGGCCATTAAGGAAATTTTCTGCTTCGGCAAACATCAACAGCACATCTGCGTATCGCATGATGATCGGCTTTATTCCATCATCATTACTCGGTACACGCCTGTTTCCCCATTCTGCACGAAGTTTTCCAAAGTATGCCGTTCGTATCGAAGGTGTGTTGGAAGCAGCTTGTATGATTTGTTGTGCTGTGGTTGGTGTAGCGGCAGCATATACGTGGTGTACAATTGAAACATCACGACGAATATCATTATTATCAAACCAATACCACATAATTGCAGTAGGCCCGGCCTCACCTCTGATATGAGTTGCCGTAAATCGGTCGTTTGGTCCTAAATGCCGTGCACCAAAAAACGCCAGCCACTGTCCACGTTCGCCCGGACTGTAGGGCAATTCAAAAATTGATTCACGCCCGACACTGACCACTTCTGCCACATTGTCTCTAAAAATTTGCTCGAAATTTGGTGAAAACATGAAGCCATTTCCCTCGTTTGCCATCAACACCGATGTTTCATGACGTGCGATTTCATACATTGCCCGACGCTCCAATTCCGGATGCGTGCTTCGGCGTATGACTGCTTGTCCGTTGTCGTTTCTCAAAGAATATCCGCCGGCATGTAAGGCTACTCTTGCGCGAAACGCTCTGGCAAAGGCTTGGTTCATACGATCAACACGATTGTAAGGAGGTTGACCGGGCCAAGGCAATAATTCGGCTGCACGGACCAAATCATCCAAAATCTGAATGTAAATGATGTCTCTATCTTCTCTCGGCACTAATATCGTAGTACCTGTGAGTGGTTCAAAACGAGCAGGGACATCGCCATACCACTTGATCAAATCAAAATAGAAGAACGCTCTCAACGCCAATGCCTCGCCCAAAATATGTTGCATAGCAGGGTTGTTAAGGTTCCCATATCTTGGAATGCCGTCAATGACAAGGTTCAAGCGTTCGATAGCCTGATAGGCGAAACAAAACATACTCGGACTTGTAACGATATCCGATCCCATATTCGGACTGATATTAAAAATAGCCATTGCTCTACGTCCGGTTTCATCAATACCACTTAACGCTTCTCTGTGTATTTCCGTATCCGCATTGGTAAAGGTGTGAACCATATTACGGTTTCGATACGAGTTATTATAGCCAAGCACGAAATAAGCACCCATCAAAGCACCTTCAGCCAGTACCGGATCTGAAAATATAATGGATGCATCAAACTCTGATTGAGACCTTGTGTCCAGGAAATCGGCACATGACGAGAACACGATCGCCACTGCTAAAAAGATTGCTGTTATTATTGATTTTTTTTTCATGTTTTTATTTATGTTTTTGTCGTCATTGCGGACTTGACCCGCAATCCCCTCGCTATGGGATTCCCGCCTATGCGGGAATGACGCTTCATTTTCAATTTTCAATTCTCCATTTAGAATGTTACATTAAGTCCAAACGTGTATCCCCTACTTCTTGGAAATGCTGAAAAATCAACACCCGGAGTAAGTGGAGTTGAACGACGTGTGCTAACTTCCGGATCAAAGCCCGAATAGTTGGTCAAAATAAACGCATTGCTTATTGTCGCATAAAAACGTAACGTTTGCATACCTACTCTGCGAGTGATTTCTCTCGGCAACGTGTAACCAACTGTTATGTTGTTGGCACGCAAAAACGATCCATCTTCAACAGCCCAACTGCTGAATATCGGACGATCATTCCATGGCATAATGTTAGAATGATGAGCATTCATTGCTTCCAACTGTGTTGGGTTGGTAATGAAGTTTCCTGCCACATCAATAAATGTCCAACGATTTTCATGCGACATCGTTCCTAAAAGATTGCGATGGTTGCGATTTTGCTCGGTTGTACTCCAATCCAATTTGTTTGCATTATAAACATCGTTGCCATAAACAAAACTGAAATGTGCCGAAAAGTCGAATCCATGGAATCTTCCGGTAAACCCGAAACCACCTGTAAATTTTGGTGTTGCGTTTCCGATGATGGTCATATCATTTCTATCTACTACACCATCTCCATTTAGATCTTTGAATCTTATTGCACCCGGCATTACTCTGTGTCCGTCAACGCTACTTCTCACTACACCATCGTTAAGAACCCAATTGTTGCCTACACGTGTGAAATCGTATGCGCTATAACGTCCGTCATACACAAAACCCCACATCAATCCGAGCGAATGTCCAACAAGAACTCTAAAGTCGTCTAAATGGGATATTTGCGTACCTGCCCATAATGAGCTTGCCTCAAGTTCATCTAAACCTCCCAACGAAGTTACTCTGCTTCTGTTGAAACCAATGTTGAAATTCGCATCCAAACTGAAGTTTCTTCTCTGAATAATTCTTCCGTCTAAAGAGATATCCACACCTCTGTTTTCCGTACTGCCAATGTTTCTGAACACATCATTGTATCCCGAACCACGGATATCGTATAAAATTAACAAGTCTCGGGTAGTATTTTGATAAAAGTCGACTGTTCCACCCAAACGCCAATTGAATAAATTGAATGATAATCCAATGTTACGAGTAACCATGGTTTCCCATGTTAAATCAGGGTTAGCCATGGTATTCCCTGCCATCCAATAGGATTGCGCTGTGGACAGATTCCATGCCGCATGACTTGCCGACTGCATCATCGTTCGAATATTACCCGGAGGAATATCATTGTTTCCTGCCATACCGTAGCTTGCTCGAATCATCAAATTATCTAAAAATCCTACAAAACCTTGCATAAATGGTTCATCAGAAACTCTCCATCCCAAAGAAACCGAAGGAAAATAACCCCATTGATTTCCGGGAGCAAAACGGCTTGATCCGTCGGCACGCATCGTTACCGATGCCAAATATGTTCCGCCAAGTCTCCAATTGGCACGTCCGAAAAACGAAGCCAAATTATCATCCATACTAAACACATTGCTAACACTTGTGCTTCCGGCAGCACTACTCATAAAATGCCAAGCCCGTTCAGCGTCGAAGAAATCCGGAAATCCGGTTGCAGTCATGGTTGCTGCACGACCCGTAGTCATTAGTATTTCTTGTCCGAGTAAGATGTCTAAGTGGTGATTTCCCGGCAAACGCTCGTCTAACCGCCAATTTATGGTGTTGGTATTACGAATTGTTCTTCGTTCGGCGTTATGCCATTCAGCAACCGGATGGTTGTTCCAAGCTCCGGACTGTAGTCTTGCACGATTAGTTGTCAACCCCCAAAATCTGTCACTATACGACGAAGTATTGTCAATGCCGAATTCTGTACGAAGTCTCAACTCCGGCAAAAGTTCGTAACTAACAGCTCCTTGAATTGAGAGACGGTCTTGCTGGCGACGACGGTCGTTGTCGGCAATACTCAACGTTGGAGGAAACAAGTTTCCAAAACTGATTTCATCATCATCATCTATTTCCATATTTCTCAATGGAATTGGCGTGTAAACCATCACATGTCTCATACGTGCATCGGCTGTGTTTCCGCCTTGTTCATTGGCTCCGGATCCACGAGTTTGCGTACGCGAATAGCGTGTTGTAAAATCTATCGAAAGACCCTGTAATGGATTCCATGTTGTTCGAAAATTCAGGTTATCACGCTGAAAATTCGATCCCATCATAAAAGACGTGTTGTTGATACGATTGTAAGTGGCACTAAATCGAGCAGCATTATTTCCGCCCGACACATTCAAACTGTGATTAAAAATATGTCCGGAGTTTCCGAAAACAATATCTTGCCAATCGTTGCCACGTATGTTTCTGTACATATCAATATCTTCAAACATTCCGAAAAATCTAACGAAATTGTTATTGTACGCACTTCCACGAACTCCTCCATCTCGCATCAATTGCAATTCATATTGCCACAATGCAAATTCGTAAGGACCTAAAACCGGCAAACGACGTGCCATATTTTGTATGGTTGCAAAAAAATTGTAAGATGCCGTAATTCGACCTTCTTGACCACCTCTTGTTGTAATAATCACTACGCCATTTGCACCTCTTGCCCCATAAATTGCCGTAGAGGCAGCGTCTTTCAAAATGTCAATACTGGCAATTTCCGACGGAGCAATATCGCTGATCGATGCTACCGGAAAGCCGTCCACAATAAAGAGCGGTTCGCTCGATTGTGTGATAGAGCCACCTCCGCGAACACGGATCGTAATTTCGGCATCGGGCGAACCCTCAGTTGTGGAAACTTGTACCCCGGCCAAACGACCGGTAAGAGCGTCCGCAATTTGTGTAACCGGATTGTCACGTAAAGCATCGGCACTCACCGATACAACCGAACCCGTGAGGTTTCGTCTGGTCGTGGTACCAAAACCAATAACAACGACCTCATCAAGTTGAGTCAGTTCGCTCTCCAAAACAATGTTAAACGTTACGGCTCCCCCAAGTTCAACAGTTTGCGTGCGGAAACCGATAAAAGAAACTTGAATTCGTGCCGCATCAGCCGGAACAGATAACGAAAAACGACCATCGAAATCTGTCGTTGTACCTAACGTTGTACCAACAACTCCAACTGTGGCAAACGGAACAGCTTCTCCTTGTTGATCAACAATGATTCCGGTGATGGTTCTTTGTGCGAATACCGTGCTACCAAATAGCAGCAACAGGCACAGAAAAATTTGTTTGTATGCTTTCATACATGGTTAAAAATTAGAGGCGAAACGTAAAGGGTTAAAGGCTTCTTTGCCCTTAACCCCCTACCTTTTACCGAATTATTTACTGTTTAATAAATCGACCAACAGAAACACCCGTTTCAGTTGTTACACGTATGAAATGTAACCCTGAACTGAGATTTGAAATATCTAATGTGTGGCTGTTGCCGCTACCGCTTGTGCTGATAACGATAGCACCCATCATATTGATAACTTCAATCGTTCTGATATTGTTTGCTGTGATGTTTAGAACTTCAGTCGCCGGATTTGGATAGAATGAAATCACTTCGACTCCCAGACCACCCTGAATTGATGATGGGTCGGTTACTGTTACAACGTAGGTCACAACTGCTCCGCTTCCTTCGTCAGTTACGGTATAAGTTACCGGATTTGTAAAAGTTTGGACATGTCCTTCGGCTGCAACTATTCTCTCCCCTATTCTCACAATAGCATCGGAAGGCTCAACCGTAAATTCAACAAATAAATCTACTAAGTTTCCGGCGAGCTGTACTGCAATTACACCCGGATCTCCCGAAGTAATTGTAGTTGCCGCAACCTCATTCAAGGTAAATGATGTGAATATCGGTCGAACGCCAAGTTCAAGCGTAACTTCGTAGTCGTTATAAATTGATCCACCGTGCGCAATAACTCTAAATGTTACCGGACCTTGAGAGAAATCAACTTCTACACCACTTTCTATTTCACCTAATCTACCAACAATACTTACAACAGCACCATAACTTACTTCAAATGCTATTTCTATTTTAGAAAGATCCATATCAAACGGAAGTGTGTATTCCATACCATTAACATCCGGAGTGATTGCTACATCATTTGCAAAGAAACTTACGAAATAAGCTTCTGGAGCACCGAACGCAATTGAAATCGGATAGTCAACGTGGTTTCCGGCTGTTGCGGTAACTCTAAATATCACCGGTGATTCTGTGAAATCTACGTTGTCGCCACTTTCTACTCCTTTTGCATCAACAGTTACTTCTGCATTTTCGTCACCCAGTGTAAATAAAACTTCGACATTTGCAAGGTCAATAACTGTACCAAATGGCAACGTGTACGTAACACCTGATACAGTCGGAGTCAATGCTACCGTATCATCTGCAAGAACTACAGCAAAGTTCATGAAACGTGCATCTTCACTAAGTGGCCTATCATCGCTAAGTGTAACTCTGAAAACATTTAATCCTCCGGTGTTCGCATGGAAACTTACATCGCCATTTGCGATTACTTCGTACACTACCCAAGCCGGTGTGGCATTGCCACCAAGAGTCGTAGAATCTTCCGAAATAGTTTTTGCGTTGGTTGGTACGAACCATCTTTCGGAAGTAGCCGTTGGAGTCGCAAATGTGATCGAAATAAACTGACCTGCTGTGGCGTTTGGTACGATTATTTCTGTGTCCGGGCCATTAAGTCCCAAACGATTAAATGTCTGACTGTGATCAACACGAAGTCTGTCGGCATTTGTAGTCGGCGCATTGAAACTGAGACCTAACATTTCTCTGATAGGCTGTCCGTTTGCTCTGACCGTATCTGCGGTAGCTCCTACATTATTGGTACGATAGCGAACAGCATCAACTCTCTCCCAAGCCGCATCAGCACTCAAGTTTGCTAACGTTGCATTGGTCCAATTTCTGAAATCCCAAGCCAAGCCTGTGCCCGCTCTTGCTGTTATGTCAATTTCGTACTCAGCATAATATGTGCCGCCGGCTTCCGAAGTAACTATAAATGTTACCGGACCAGCACTGAAATCTACTTCATCGCCACTTTCTATTACTGTGCTTCCTCTAGCCAATGTTGCAATAGATACCGTAGCATAGTCGCTCGTTGTAAACGTTACTCTAATAGCATCCATAAACGTGCCAAACGGAACTTCTATAGACGTAATCTCTCCAACCGCAGCCTCTACAAAATTATTCACAGTAAATGTCAAAAGTTGAGATTCTGTACTTGGTACTCTGCGTGTAGCCGTGACCACATATTCTGTGAAGAACGTATTAGTGATAGTCGAACGAACAACAAATGTTACCGGAGCAGAGAAATCTACTTCTTCGCCTGAAGTTATCACTCTCGGTGTTCCTTGATCATTAACTGTTACTTCGATATTTCTACTTGTGGTAAAGTTCACAGCTACAGCCTTTATATCCGTACCTGTAAACGGTAGTTCGAACGAGCCTCCATTAAGTGTATCCACTCCGATTTCAATACCGTTCAAAGAGAACGAAAGGAAATTCGTATTCGGAGTTTCTTCTATTGTAACCGTAACATCGTAGGTTCTTGTTGCACCTTCGGCTTGTGCCGTAACCACAAATGGTACAACAACGCCATCCACGAACGTAAATTCAAATGGAGATGTTTCTGCAGCACCGTCAAACATTGCTGTAGCACCACGGCTAACTAAAAATTCAACAGACAAATCTTCGAGATTTATTGTTCCGTAAGGCATTTCAACGGTTACCGTTCTTTCTTCGCTATCAATTTTTGCGATTTCGCCATCTACGTAAAATGCGTAAAGATTTGCAGCGGTTCCCGGAGCAAGTGTCGCATTCATAGATAGTATTCTTGTTCTTGCTCTCGTTCCTACATCGTTGGTATTTGAAGCCTGCCATGCAGGTTGAATAACAAAGAATCCGCTATCCGTTTCAAACGTAGTTTCAAGGGTAAGAATTGTTGTTACACTCACACCTGTACCGCCTGTAGTGCCTCCTTGTACTAAATCACCAAGAGTTATGTCACGGATTATTCTTGCTGTTCCTGATGCTTCACCGCCAAAGTGAACAATGCGGTATATCACAGAACTATTGTTCAGTGCGCCTTGATTTGCGCCTTGACCACCCCATTCATTTCCCTCCATGCCTGCAATAGCCTGCATTGTCAAGGTTACTGTTCCTGAAACATTCGCAATACCAAGTCCACGAGTATCGCTGTTTGGCTCAAACCCAAAACTTTCAGCCTCGTTACTACCGATATTGTTGCCACTGCCTCTGATATTAGAAGTTCCCGTAGGCCCTCCAATTTGCCATGGTCCTACCGTGCCCGGAATCATGTACTCAAGGCCGGAGATATTGACTACAAAAGGTGTCGCTACGTTAATCGAACGAGCCGTACCGGGAGCCGGATTTGCAGGATTAACAAATGAAAGGCTAAATGGTCCCGCCAATGGCTGTCCCAAAGTAACCGTAACTGTATAATCAGTGTGACTTGATCCGTCAGGGGCATTCACTCTAAACGTTACCGGTCTGGTAAAATCTACAACAGCACCACTTGTTATTTGGGTTCCTCCAACACTCACAGTCGTAAGCGGGCTCGACGTAAATGTTACGGTTAAAGCTGAACGATTCATGCCAAACGGAAGTGACAACAGCATGTCGGCATCATTCGGGGTGATTGAAATCCCACTTACAGCGAATGTTAACAATTCGGTTTCCGCCGGATCTTCTGTAAGTGTAACTAAATAGTGATTGGTTGTTTGCCCGTCCTCTGCCGTAACATTAAACCATACCGGTGTTCCCGGAATGAAAGGGATTCCTGATCCTGTGGTTATTGTTGTTGTATCACCTGGGCTTCCCGTGTATTCTCCAATGGTTACCCAAGCATTTCTGCTTGCAGTGAATGCTACCGTCACATTCTCTCCAAACGAGCCAAACGGAAGTGTGCGTCCCATTGCTGCTTCGTTACTAACAATACTAGGAATTGGAGTGATTGCCTGTCCATTCACAGAAAACGCTGTAAAAAGAGCAGCAGCTTCAAGAGGAACAGCACCAAGTGAGTATACTCTGATATCTCTTAGTCGCATATTTCCATTAGCTTGATTTCCTGCCGGTATTCCATTCCATGGCCATTCAAATGAAATCGGACCATTTAGAGTGTGATCAAATTCGAAAGTTACCTCTTGCCACACATTCGTAAATGACGCAGTTGTTTGATTATTCCCGCTGTGCGACATCGTTAATCCACCGACAGGAACAACATTTCCAGCGGAGGGAGTTCTAACACTCATAACAACTCTGATTGGTCCCTGAAAAGACTCAACAGAAGTTACGGTACGAAGATTACCTACAGACGTATTCACGTCCATTTGCTCATTCACACTGCCGGATCTCCAACGAATGTTACCTCCGACAAAAGAGAAGTCTAAATTGTTGGAGTAGGCACCTACAAAACCGTCAACCCAATTTGTACCTGGCGTTAACTCGATTGTAGCAGGCGTCGCTGTACGACCTTCTGTTTGGAAACGTGCAATCAAGGTTGGTTGCGGTCCACCGGTTTGCTGCACAACCGTAACACTATTAACTCTCATACCCCGATTGTGACCATTTCCTTCCTGTATATCGTTAGATACTATCCTATACGTTCCCGGAGGAAGATTTTCAAACTCAAATTCTACCATTGCAGTTCCTGTTACAGTGCGCAGGTTGCTTGCTTCCGTTTGGGCTTCGCCTGCAGCATTCCAAAGACCTACCGCAGAGGTGTTAGCTCCTCCGGTGCTACTTGCATTGAAAGTTACTGTAGATGTTTGCGTGGTTGTAAATGTTATGTAACCGTTACCATTTCGACCTGTCTCAAACACACCACCGCCTTGGCCTTGACGCCAACGTCCATCATTACCACTACCTACAAAGGCAAAAAAGCCATCAGCAGATATCCATGTACCGTTAATCGGGACATCTCCTGTAACAGGAGGACTCATTGCCGCAAAAAAGGCAGCATTGATTTGAATAGTGTTTGTTTGTGCAACCACATTTCCCATCATAAAAAACACCATTGCTATCGCGATGAGTGTTTTGAATTTGTAATTTTTTTTCATAACGTATTTATTTTTGTAGAACTTCTATCGGCACAAAGGTAAGCATTTTTTCTGAAACAACCAAATCTTTTGTTAATAACTTATTAACAAAAAAACTTGGTTGTTTTTACACAACGTAGGGGCGACGCATGCATCGCCCCTACAAATATTATAATCGGTACAGTTTTTTACCTTACAACTCTTCCGCTTCCATCGCCACCCATTAAGCCCTCTACTTCGGCAACAGTTACCATGTTGAAATCGCCGTAAATAGTGTGTTTCAGACAAGAAGCCGCAACAGCAAAATCGAGTGCTTTTTGATCATCGTTCGGATACGAAATTAATCCGTAAAGCAAACCACCCATAAACGAGTCTCCGCCACCAACACGATCTACGATATGTGTGATGTCGTAACGACGAGATTCAAACAATGTTTTTCCATCGAACAAACAGCCACCCCACGTGTTGTGATTAGCATTGATAGAGCCTCGAAGCGTGATGATCACTTTTTTCGCTCTCGGAAATTTTTTCATCATTTGTTCGCAAACGGACTTAAAATCTTCTGCTCTCACTTCGCCTCCGGTGTGGTGAACTTCAAAACCTTCGGGCTTGATGCCAAACACTTTTTCGGCATCTTCTTCGTTGCCCAGAATAATGTCGCAACCAGCAACCAATTCGGGCATAACCTCGCTTGCACTTTTTCCGTAATTCCAAAGATTTTTGCGATAGTTGAGGTCGGTTGAAACCAAAACACCCATTTCATTGGCTGTTTTAATGGCTTCCAAACACGCATCAGCCGCACCTTGCGAAAGAGCAGGAGTGATACCTGTCCAGTGAAAATATTGTGCATCTTTCAAGACTTCTTTCCAGTTGATCATTCCGGGCTTGATTTCTGCCATGGCAGAACCTGCACGATCATAAACCACTTTACTTGCACGTGCGACAGCACCGGTTTCCAAAAAATAAATTCCGACACGATCGCCACCTCGTAGAATGTTTTCCACGCCTACATTCTGTTTGCGAAGTTCCATGATGCAACTTTCTGCAATATCATTTTTTGGTAAACGTGTTACAAAATTTGTTGGAATACCATAGTTTGCTAAAGATACAGCCACATTGGCTTCTCCTCCGCCAAAAGTTGCAGTAAATTCACGAGCTTGTGAAAAACGCTCATAGCCCGGTGTAGCAAGGCGAAGCATGATTTCGCCAAACGTTACGACTTTTTTCATAAATTTTTCTAATTTTACTTCGGTAATTTTCCAATGTAAGCCAAAATTCCGCCATCCACGTAAAGAATATGTCCGTTGACAAAATTCGATGCTTCGGATGCGAGGAAAACTGCAGGTCCTACAAGGTCATCGGTTCTTCCCCAGCGTGCTGCCGGAGTTCTGCCTTTAATGAACTCATCAAACGGATGTCCGGGTTCGCGAAGTGGCGCAGTTTGCGGTGTTTCGATGTATCCCGGTCCGATGCCGTTCACTTGAATGTTATGTTCAGCCCACTCGCAAGCGAGGTTTTTGGTCAACATTTTCAAGCCACCTTTTGCAGCCGCATAGGCAGAAACGGTTTCGCGACCCAATTCGCTCATCATCGAACAAATGTTGATAATTTTTCCGGATTTTTTTGCAATCATGCCAGGAGCAACGGCTTTCGACATGATGAACGGCCCGTTCAAATCAATATCAATCACCAAACGAAACTCAGCAGCTGACATTTCTACAGCCGGCGTTCTGCGAATGATTCCTGCGTTGTTTACCAAAATATCAATCACACCAACGTCTTTCGTAATTTTTGCGATATGTTCGTTTACACTGTCTTCGTTGGTTACATCAAACACGTAACCGTGAGCGTTGATACCTTGGGCTTTGTAGTCTGCCAGACCTTTATCAACGAGTTCTTGATTGATGTCGTTAAACACGATAGTTGCACCTGCATCAGCCAAACCTTTGGCGATTGCAAAACCGATTCCGTAAGACGCACCGGTGATTAGGGCTATTTTTCCTTTTAGTGAGAAATTTGTCATATTTTTTGTTTTTTGTCGTCATTGCGAGCGTGGCGAAGCAATCTATTGTTCTAGATTGCTTCACTGCTTTGCAGTTCGCAATGACGTATTCATTGAATTATCTAAGGTCCGTTATTGCACACCCATCCATATCCGTGTAGTCGAGATTTTCACCTCCCATACCCCAAATAAAGGTATAGCTTGCAGTTGCTGCTGCAGAGTGAATACTCCAGTTCGGCGAAATTACAGCTTGCTCGTTGTGCATCCAAATGTGACGAGTTTCTTGCGGCTCGCCCATGAGATGTAATACGGCTTGATCTTGAGGCACTTCAAGATAAAAATACACTTCCATGCGACGATCGTGCGTGTGTGTCGGCATCGTGTTCCAAACAGAACCTGATTTGAGTTCGGTCATACCCATTTGAAGTTGGCACGTTTCAACGGTTGACTGTACAATAAGTTGGTTTATCGTGCGTTCGTTGCAAGTTTCTTTTGAACCCAACTCAATAATATTGGCTTCTTTTTTCGTGATTTTTTTGTTCGGACACACGCGATGTGCAAGCATGGAAACGAAGTAAAAACGAGCGGCCTTGCTTGAGTCATTGCTACTGAATTTCACATCTTTGTTGCCTCTTCCGAGATACAACGCTTCTTTGTAGTCAAGTTCGTACTCAGTTCCGTCAACGGTAACTTTACCGATACCTCCAACGTTTACAATACCGATTTCTCTACGCTCAAGAAAATACTCTGCTCTCAAAGGCGGAATGGCTTCAAGTGTAAGCGGATTTTCCACAGGAACTGCTCCTCCGGAAATCGTGCGGTCGTAATGCGAATAAACCATGTTTACTTCATTATCTTTCATCACATTTTCGAACAAAAAATGCTCGCGAAGTTTTTGTGTGGCGTAATTTTTTACATCGTTTGGATGTGCTGCGTGGCGTACTTGATAATTTGTCATAGTATCTACTTTTTTATTGTTTCAATCTGCAAAGATACGAAAAAAATTGATTATTTCAAAAAAAATGTGTATCTTTGCAGCCGCACTTTACAAAGCCAAACCAAAATAATCACTCACAAAATCAATACGTGTTATGAAAAAAATCCTTCCTTTTGCAATTCTTCCACTTTTATTTATATCTTGTGGAAGTCCAATCGTTATTGTAGACGAACCAACACAAGCCACTCGTGTTGCCGGCACAGTCTTTTCACCAAACATCAATTTGCCTGCAGGCGAAACTATCGAAACTTTGGTTTGGACAAGTAGCAATGAGGCTATCGCTGTAGTTGATAATGGTGCTGTAATGCTTGTTTATCCGGGTGCAGTCGAGATTGTTGCTGCTACTGCCGATGGAATTGTTGTTGAAACTATTGCTCTGAACGTTAATGGAAGTTGTAACATTAATACTCCCGGCTTTGGCGAAAGCATTGGTACGGCTTCTTTTGCTACCAATCAAACTTGGACTGTTGGCTCATTGACTTGGTCTGATGCCGTCCAAACTTCGGTTTGCAGCAATCGTGAAACTTATCATGGCGGTTATTGGGGCGAACAAAACTTTAACGCAGATTGCCGCTCAAATCCAGGTCAAAAAGGAGATCTGTTTACGTGGTGTGCAGTAATTCGCTTCCAAGACGAACTTTGTCCATATCCTTGGCGTGTGCCCACACAGGCTGATTTCCTTTATTTGGACACTTATTTTGGCGGAGACACACAAAACAGAACTGATATAGCAATCAGAGATATGTATTTCAGCGAATGGGGTGCAAGTTTTGGTGGCTATTGCAGTCCATCCGGAGTTCGTGGCGTTCAAGGTAAATGGGCATACTATTGGTCGTTAACACAAGCCGGTGCTACAACCGGATTTATGTTGGGACTTAGTGCTGAAGGCTTTGTCGGACCAAGACGAGACAGTGTTAAATATCGCGGATTTTCGCTACGTTGCGTTCGTGATGCAGAATAATTATCAACCTAAATTTTTTTTTCGTATGAAACCAATTTATAAAGCACTTTTATACGGCTGTTTGTTGTTTTTAGCGATAGCCGGAATAATGTTTCTTGCAGGTAATAATGCCGTAGCAGGTCCATTTCTGATTGCAGCATTCGTAGCCTTAGCGTTCGGCGTTAGAGGCAAAGAAAGCACCAAACCGTTTTCGTTCACGGCAAGTATTTTAGCCGCCGTAACTGTTTCATTGTATTTTCCTCAACTTTTTCTTGTTTGGGGAAGAATATTTGGCGACGATGGCGAAATTATTAGAAATGGATTCGTATTAACGGCGCTCATTACGCCATTGATGCAAATCATTATGTTTGGTATGGGTTCGCAAATGAGTTTGGACGATTTCAAGGGCGTTATCAAAATGCCGAAAGGTGTAGCAATTGGCGTTATTTCGAGCTTTATGGTAATGCCTCTTGTTGCTTTTGCCATCGTAAATATTTTCACCTTCCATCCAGATCCAGTGCTCAATGCAAGTATTGCAGCAGGTGTTATCCTTGTTGGCGTTGTTCCAACCGGACTTGCGTCGAATGTGATGTGCTTTATTGCTAAAGGAAACCTTCCACTTTCTATTACAATGACAAGTGTGTCCACGCTTTTGGCGCCGTTTATTACACCTCTCTTGTTTGTGACATTTGCAGGGCAAATGATTGATATTAATTTCATGAATCAGATGATCAATATTTTACACATGATTATTTTGCCGATTATCGCAGGCTTTGTGTTCAATTTGTTCTACAAAAAAGAAATACGAAGAACGATTATTGCTCAAATGAGTGCTTATTTTGTAATTATTTTGGCGATTAGTTTACTTCCTGTATTTGCGAGGGATTACTCTTTCGTACAATTTTTTAATGGTTTTGTAAGAGCCTTGGCATGGTTTTTAATTCTGCCTTCAGTTGGCGCAATAGGTCTTTATCACATTCTAAAAGGCGATATGAGAATTATTAAAACGGTTCTTTCGTCTTTCTCAACAGTTGGTATTGCTGTTATCATTGCGGTTACCACAGCCGCCGGACGCGATGCTTTTTTAGCGGTTGGTGCTCTTCTTATTCTTACGAACTTTATCCATAACATTACCGGATATAGCCTTGGTTATGGAATTGCAACTTTGTTCAGAATGAACGAATCAGACCGTCGTACGGTTGCTCTCGAATGCGGTATGCAAAACGGAGGAATGGCTTCAGGTTTGGCTGTTGCGATGGACAAAATCGCAACGGTTGGATTAGCTCCTGCAGTATGGGGTCCGATTATGAACACTACGGGATCTATGCTCGCCAGTTTCTGGTCAAGCAGACCACCGAAAGATGGTAGTAGAGACGACAAAGAAGAATTATAAACAACGTAGGGGCGGAAAATTTTCCGCCCCTATATGTTTTTTTGCAATAACCATTTTTTATTTTCTCTCTTTCGCGATAATTGCAAGACTTTCCGCAGAACGTTTCGTAATTGCACTCCAATTGCCCGCTTTGATATCTTCGCTTGGAAACAAATTACTGCCCATTCCAACACAGAGCACACCAGCTTTTATCCATGCCGTGAGGTTTTCTTCGGTAGGTTCTACACCACCCGTAACCATGATATTTGACCACGGCATCGGAGCTAACATGTTTTTCACAAACGAAGGTCCGCCAACATTTCCTGCCGGAAAAACTTTGGTTAAATCACAACCCATTTCTTGTGCAAAACCAATTTCGCTCACTGTACCACAACCCGGCGAATAAGGCACTAATCGGCGGTTGCAAACTTTTGCCACATCCGGATTAAACAACGGTCCAACGATAAAATTCGCACCCAACTGAATATAAAGTGCAGCCGTTGGAGCATCCACAACAGAGCCTGCTCCAAGAATCATTTCCGGACAATTTTTTGCAGCCCACTTGCATAACTCGCCAAAAACCTCGTGTGCAAATTCGCCGCGATTGACAAATTCAAACGCACGAACACCACCATCATAACAGGCCTTTACAACATTTTTTGCTATTTCTAAATCGCTGTGATAAAACACGGGAACCATTCCGGTTGCATGCATTACTGTAAGTACTTGGTTTTTTGAAAATCTTGCCATAGTTTTTCATTATTTTTTGGCAAAGATACGAAAAAATTTTATTTCCTCAAAAATTTGATTGTATTCAGCCTCAAATAGTCGAAATAAAAAAATAAATTTGGCAAAATGGTTTTTTTTTCGTAATTTTGCCACAGGCAATAATGTATCATCCACGAACTCTACATATCGGTACCTTAACCATGGGAGGCGACGCTCCCGTGCGAATTCAGTCGATGACTAACACCGACACGATGGATACGTTTGCCACAGTAGAGCAGACTAAGAGCTTGGCGGACGAAGGTTGCGAAATCGTGCGAATAACAGCACAAGGTGTGCGTGAAGCGGAAAATTTAGCAAATATCAAATCCTCGCTGATCCAACAGGGATACAATGTTCCGTTAGTTGCTGACATTCATTTTCAACCGAAAGCCGCAGAAGTTGCAGCCTCAATCGTTGAGAAAATCCGTATCAACCCCGGAAATTATATCCACGGAAATACCAATAATTTGCATCAACAAATTATTGAAAAAATTTCACCATTGTTGGAAATTTGCAAAAAACACAAAACCGTGATTCGCGTAGGTGTCAATCATGGTTCATTGTCGGAGCATATCACATCAAGATTCGGAAACACACCGCAAGGTATGGTTGAGTCGGCAATGGAATTTGTTCGCATTATTCACCGTTTGAATTTTGACGATTTAGTGATTTCGATGAAATCAAGCCATGTGAAAACGATGACAAATGCAACACGATTATTGGTTTCGCAATTACAAGCAGAGGGGTTCGACTACCCTATTCACCTAGGTCTTACCGAAGCCGGAGACGGCGAAGACGGTCGAATAAAATCTGCAATCGCCATGGGAAGTTTGTTGCTTGATGGCATCGGTAACACCATTCGTGTCTCACTCACGGAAAAACCCGAAAATGAAATTCCGGTTGCAAAAGCCATTTTACAATCCTGCGGTGTGCGTGTGTTTTCGGCAGAATACATCGCCTGTCCGACTTGCGGGCGCACGCAATACGATGTCGAGGCCGTATTGAAAGAAGTGAAGCAGCGAACCAAACATTTAAAAGGCTTGAAAATTGCCGTCATGGGCTGTATCGTCAATGGCCCGGGCGAAATGGCGGATGCCGATTTCGGCTACGTGGGTGCAGGTAATGGAAAAGTTGTGATTTATAAAGGAAAAAATCCTGTTCAAAGAGATGTCGATGCTGAAAATGCAGTTGACGTATTAATGGATGTTATTGAAAAAAGTGCACTATGAGAAAGTATGTTTTTTTGCTAATGGTCTTCTGCATATGCGCAGGTTTTGCGCAAGCACAAATCCAAAGAACAATAATCAATGCTTGTGCCGAAGGTGCCGAAAATCGCACTGCTCGCCTGTATTTGGAATGTGCCATCACCAGATTTCAATGGAAAGTTGATGAACAGACAATCAGTAGTGATGGCTGTTTTCAGTTGTCTGCAGAAATTTCTCAAACACTGAGAGCATTTATCAAAATAGATTTCTATCAAACCTTTATTTTTCTTCAACCCGGAGAAATCTACAACATTATTTTCGATTCTTTCGATTTCCGAATTGACGAACGGGTCAATCCGTTCAGTTTGGATCAATTTTTATCCTATCGTTTCGAGGAAACGGATTCAAACGAACTAAATCGCCTGATCTGGAGATTTGAAAATATGCACGACATATTTATGTGGGAAAATTTCGACTCGGATCAAGGAACCATTACACGTCAGGCGTTCAACGATTTTGAAAATTTAGTTCGAGAAACGTTTGCATTTTCCGGACACGGCTATTTTCTCGATTACAAACGATACGCACTTGCAGATATAAAACGGATTTTTCGGCTAACTTCTTCCGCAGATTTATTTTTAACCTACATTCAAAATCGCCCCATTCTCCACAACAATGTCGCTTTTGCGGATTTTATTACCGGATTTTATGAAAGTTATTTTCCATATCAAATTCGATATAATCGCTTGGTGTTTGAGGATCAAATTAATCTATCTCAGAATTTGACGGCAATTATGGATTCTTTAGGGCGTGACACTACTTTACAAAACGAGCAACTTCGGGAATTTGTGTTTTTA
>Ga0136643_10001855_pt1 | contig 26603 bp, 21 predicted proteins | sample TergutLab28metaG_FD_96883 | JGI IMG/M metagenome (GOLD analysis project Ga0136643, IMG submission 96883) | Labiotermes labralis P1 segment gut microbial communities from Petit-Saut dam, French Guiana - Lab288 P1 (version 3) (version 3) | ecosystem: Host-associated > Arthropoda: Insects >... | reverse complement strand
ACTTGGGGGGGGGGGGGGGTGAAAACCCCCAAACCCCCCCCCCCCCTCCAGTATGCCAATGTTTGCATATACCTACTTTTAAATCTTTCATTTTGCACAAAATTCCCGTATGTTATATTAAGCTGTGATAATGCATCTTCCACTTCTGAAGCTCACAGGCCTCCATGTATATATTATTGACGGTATAGATATAAAATTTACTTCAGTGAAAAACAGAAATTCGAAGTGTTTTAAAACCAAGTACTTTGATAAATATTTAGATATAAGGAGAAGAAATTGAAACAGTTCTTGATGTTATATAATGAGTAAAGCCGTTATTTGTATAGGTATCCTAAAACTGTTATGACACTAAAATTTCATAGGATACAGTGATCTGGGTGTGTAACAGTGCTGAAGGAAGTAAGAAATGCATACTGCATTTTTGTACCAAAGTCAGTTTTAAAATAGGGTTTCTTCAAAGTCTGCTACAGTTTAACTTTGTTCTTGTAACCATTTCCAAGTATGTCAATAAATGTCCAACAAGATGCAACTATACACAGCTTATTTTATCTGTAAACTGCTCTTCATGTTTTGGGTGGTTTCTCCACCCATCATCAGTAGCACAAATAACTGTATCTACAGCATCTGGTACTAGTCAACCATTGTTGCTACCTGTCGCTATCGTGGAGGAGTTTAGAGTCAGCTCAACTCAACTCCTCCTCGATAGCAACAGGTAGCAACAACGGTAGACTAGTACCAGGTGCTGTAAATACAGTTATTTGTGTTCCTGATGATGGGTGGAGAAACCACCCAAAACAAGTAGAGCAGTTTACAGATAAAATAAACTGTGTATAGTTGCATCTTGTTGGATATTTATTGACATTGAATTGTGATGCACGGTCCCATGAACATAAAATTCATTTTCAAGTAGTTTTTGTATATTTGAAATAAATCATCAAGTTGGTGTAGATATTACCTATGAATTTTTCTTACTATCTTTATTATTTGGGTATTACAAGTGTCAATACTCAGAAGATGGGTCAGGAGGGGAATGATGTTATTTGTAACATCATAATCAGCTCTGCTTGTGCTTCCTTGTACTGAATTACTTTTGCTTAATCCACCCCTTGTTCATGATCTGCCTGCCATTTATTGTAAGGATGCCACACCATTCTTTCCAGGGTGCATGTAACCGTAATGTGGTTGGGCAATTACTGCGTTAGCTTAAGAAGTCCTTGTTTATTAATGTAAAAGTAATTTGCTTTTATAGAGCACTGTGACATAACATTTCATTATACTGTATCCCAAAACTATGTAATGGCATGCAGCAGAGTCCTTGAGAAGCTAACAGTGAGAGAATGAAATTACCTGCCATATGTGTAACAAAAGTTTCATTACTCTGTTCACAGCAGCCTTCCATTGGACTCTCTCCTGAGTCAGATGAATGCAGTCTACCACCTCCCAATTTATTTCTTTCAGATTAATGTCCATATGTGTTATTCAGCCCCATACACCTGTAATCATTAGCCTGATTAATTTAAACACTGTTCATAGAAGCAGAATAATATGAATTTAGAACATGTTATCGAGTTTAGTTCTGCAAGTTTTTAAAATGAAATGTTTGGTATTCCAAATACAAATAAGTTAATCCAGTAATTTCAGAAGCTACAAGATGTTTAAACTAAATATTAAGTAGCAGGACTTGTAGACTGGGGGGCTGGGATAGTGTGGTGGGTGCAGTAACTTAGCTCTGGACTGGGCAAGAATCACAGTTCAGTTTTGATTAGGAGCAAGAGATTCCTCTAATGTTTCCAGTCTGGACTGGCTCTGGGGTTAATGCAGCCTCCAAATTCAATGGGTACTGATGGCTCTTGTTCTGGGAGTAAAGTGGCTGGGGTATGAAGCTGACTTCTCATCTGCATCTAGTGCTGAGGTTATGAATAAATGGAGCTCTGTCTCCACTTCCTCATATGTCTTCATGTTGTGCATGGGGATAATTAAATTTTTACCTTATGGCTTATACAGTGGTTATTGTTTTACATGTGAATGAGCATATACAGTATAAGCTCTTAGTATTGACATTATTGAGAAATTATTCAATGAAATTAGACCAAATAGAACATATATACACTAACACATGCTTGTAATAAACTTCTGTTCGCAATCTTCAGATTAAACTTTATAACCTTGGAGAGTGTGTAATTTTATGGGTATGTTCAGAAGTATGTTGTCTATAGGGAACTATATTTATAGTCTGAAGATCCTTGATGACAGTGTTAAGCAAATCATAAGAAACTGAATGTTTTTGTAAGTGTGTTATTTAATGATGCCATCAGTTGCTAAAATCATGTAACATTGGTGATAGATGAATGAATGAGGATGGAGCATATGTGGAATGATATTGGTAGGGCGAACATAAGTTCTCTTGAGGAAAACCTGTCCCTGTGCCACTTTGTCCACCACAGTCTTGCATGGATTGAAGTTGAGAGATAGTACAGAAAGGTGACGAAATTTGCACAGTGAACTGTTTCATAATCTGTACTATTTGCCTTATATCCAGTAAGTGACTCATTTTATGGAGCAGAGCTCGGTTTCAGTAGCTAGTGATATCAACAGGCAATAAAATTAAGGATGACGCAGAGCCTGAATTGAGAAAATGAGAAATTTATGTACAATTTGGTCCAAAACTCCAGGGTAATAGACTTCATGGGAGAGCTACGTGTAGGTGGTGAATAATAGTAAAATGGATTTTGCGTTGATAGAGTGTGAAAGTGGACTGTCTCAGAATTGGATTAATAAATATGAAAAATGTACCTTCTGGTTCCTTAAAGTCAGAGAATTTCTTGACCAGTTCAGTAATTAAAACTATAACATTTTCAAAAACAAACTTTCCACCTCCACTATGAAGTAAATTGGTCAGAAAGATGAATTTTCCTTTTCCATTCTTATGAAATACAATACTGTATCATTGGGAAATTTTATCTTGGCATTGTTTTGAAATGTTGGAATCTCATTACCCCATTACACATAATAATAACCCTGAAGAACAGAATTCTGAACTTGCATACTTAACCACCATGTCATGGACATGTGTGGGGAGTGGATCTGTAGCTCCATGCATTTTTAACCTGATCATTAGGTGAAGATGAGTTGTCAGCTTCATGTCCCAGGCACTGTTGCCCTTAGCAAAGAATTGTGGTACCCAATGAACAGAAGGTTGGGTTCCCTTCAGCGCTGTTCTGGACATGATGGTAAAGACAACAATTTGTGACTCTGCCAGGAAACATACTGGAGCTTTTTGGTTCAGTTACCCCAGGACATAGAGGGATGGACTGCTCATAGTAAATATGCCTGTTGCAGGGTTTGTAGCTGCCGAAGTGTGATCACAATATCAACAGGTTAGAAAATGTTAGAAAAACAAAACACTTCCAGTGCGTTCATGCAACAATAGCAACCATAGGAATATGAGTAACTTTGGTAACCTTGGTAACCACACGAACATGGCATTGTAGTAACCATAGAAATACTCGTAGCCAAAGTAGTCATATGTATATATACATAGGTCTTAACAAGAACTGTCCAGGTTTAACTGAAATTGGAATGTGTTGACAGTTTTACTCAGAATTCCCAGTATAAAATTCATGAACGTCTATCAGTCAGAGTGAAGTTGTTCTATGCAGACAGATGGATGGACAGATGGGTAGATGTTATGGAGCTAACGGTCCCTTTTCACAGTTGTTTTTTGAACGCATGTAAAAAAGAATGCTGAAAGATACACAGAGAAAGTGGTTTGTTTTACATATGCTGATCCCTCCCTCTTTATTCCCATACACTGTTTGCTAGTGCTTTATGAATAGTGGATATGGAAGTTGCCATGTTAATTGCACAGGATGAGGAAGGGTGGAGAAATACGTATGTCCAGTCAGCTCAGGAAACTAAAAAAGGTACAGTGAAAGGTCACCCCATTTCAGTTTCAGTCTGTCGACTATTCTGTGTGCTCAGTCAACCATAGTTCCCCTAAACTGTAGTGCTACTGTATTGGAGTTAGGGTGCATTGAGTTTGAATCTTTCAGGAAGTTGTATAATCCATCACATGATGGTTTTCTTTTGGGTTTCTGCACTGTGATCAGTAACTGCTGTGAAAACATGAGAACTTAACAATTTATGATTAGTTTTTGAAGGGACCATGGCAGTCTTCATAATTTCACTACTCTATAGTACCATTTCTATAGTGGGAAATAAACATTGATGGCAAGGCTGGATACAGAGACTTTTTTCTTTAAAAAAATGCTGGAACAATAATTTGAAATAGGCCACAAGTATTTTGTGGCCCATGCCTTCAACATTATTCAGTTTATTAGCTGTATTTTTTATTGGGTTGTGCTGTGCATTCATAGCAGTGGAGGAATGTTTTGTTAAAGACAAGTGTCTATTTAAAACAGGTTTCATTTTAGACAGGTTTTACTGTGCCACTAGTCATTTGTTTAAAATATTTGGTAATGACCTATGGCTCTCAACATACAATGTTTGTTGTCTTTTCTCAGTTGCTTCTTTCTTGCCTTGTCACTTTTAACATAAGGCTGGTGTGAAAATTAACTAGAAGTTTTTACCTACAGTTTTACTGTCAAGATGTTTTACAAGCTGAAATTATATAATAGTCATAATTTGCCTGTGTGTCCTGTTTTGGGCTGACTTCTGAAGTTTAGCTCCCTTTGTAATGTGAGAACCAACAGTGAAACTGCTACTAGACTGGGGGAATGACAAAGGGCTAATTTAATTTAAATTTATACTTTTCAGTATTTTAAAATTTAGTTTTTCTTGAAGAAACTTCTGAAGTATCATCCCTAGTCTTGTGTTTGCCACATCTCTGAAGGAGCACCTTTCTATCTAAAAACACTGATCATATCTAAGCTCTTCTGTAATATACTGTACTTAAGTAGCTGTTCGTGCTGTTGTGCTCTTGAACAGTAATGTATTTATTTTATAATACTAGTAGTCCTTACTGGTAAAAGAGGGGAAGGGGGGTTGTAGAATTGTTTAGGAGGAGGAATTAATGCACTGGCAGTAGTTACTTTCTTAACTAAAAAGATAATGGAGTTGGATTTGTTAGACAGCACATGGGGAGACTTACAGTAGCATGTGAAGTAATGTATATTTGTGACAAAAAATGAAATTATGTGCCTGCTTGCATTGTGATTGTATTGGGTTATTGATTTTGTAGTTGCTTTATGCATCTTGCATGTTCACAGGTATGTACAATTCAAGTGACATGTTCATAACTCAGCTGCCTGTACTGGTTGCATTTAATTTGGTAAGCCTCTATCAGGATGTTTGTTTATGTTTCCCAGAAAGTCATGGTAGTTCATGAACTCTTGTGGGATAGTATAACATTTCAGAGAACCATGGAACCATATTTGGACTTGGAGTTGTGCTTGCTCATGTCAGCTTCTACCACCCTATATAACTGAAGTAATGAATTGTGTTTCTATATTTCTAGAGTAAAACCAACTAGATGTACCGGTGTATCAAATTATTTTATTTTGGAATGACACTCTACATGTCTTGGATGGTCTTTTTGTCCATCATCAGTAGTTCAAGACTGTACATACAGCAACAAGAGTATGTCAAATAGATACTGCTGTCTGCTTGCTAGCAAGCAGACAGCAGAATCAGCAGTACTCCTGATGATGGATGGAAAGACCATCCAAAACATGTAGAGTGTCATTCCAAAATGAAATAATTTGATACATTTGGTGCATCTAGTTGGTTTCACTATAGAAATATATTAGTATACACGGCTCTATAAACATCAAATTTAATGAACTGTGTTTCTAGTGCTTGGCTTCATACATACATAACCTCCAAATTTCTGTGTAAAGTTTGATTTCGGTTAGATTGTAAGTAATATTTTGTCACAGATAAATTTGATAAGGAGGCCTTTATTCTGTTTTTATGGTAGAAGATCAGTATGGCTCAACAGTAAATGGGCTGCTTGTTTGCAGTTATGAATAACTTGTACTCTAAATTAAACACATTTTTTAAATTTTATTGATATTAAGAATGAAATACATTTGCTTCAAGGCACTTTTAAATGTGGTATTAATAAATTATTAGATGGTGAATCTTCATGAATGTTATATATTGTTGAGGTAAGGTTACAAATCTCAACATATTCAGATGCTGTATGTAAAGGTCTGAACTTTTATAAATTGGATGTCTGCTGATGCACTTACAAATTTGCTGGACTTTTGTTACAAACAATTAATCAATGAATAATTTACAAACTTATTTCCACAGGCCATGCAATGCAGTGGGCTGTCCCTGAGCCATTGTTCCCTTTATTGCCTTTGCCCTAAATAGTAATACAGGTGAACATAATCACTTTAATTAAATTTAATTATTTAATTAAATAAATTTATTAACTTAAGTTTTTCTCCACTTCAGTCACTGTACCTTCTAGTCCTGTTGTTACTAGTTAAGTAGGACTTCACTTCATTTTTAAGAAAACCTAACACTGTTTTGGGTTTGAGGTTCTCACTGCAGTGAAGATGTGGTCTTCTGGGTTATGACATCATAACCCAGTTTGGACAGGAACACGTCATTCACATTGTCATTTCAACATGTACTTATCCCTGAGAATGAAATTACTGATAAGGGGACTAGTACATTTTCATTGTTTTACTGCTTGTATGGGCCTCTCAAAGATTTTCAGTAAGATAGAGGATTCACTTATATCCAAACATGCTGTACTGATTCTTTTCAGAAATAAGCTTCTCAAATAGTGTTACTGTTAAACAGCATATTTTGTTATTCACGTAACCTTGCATTGGTTGAAATTATCTATATAATACTCATATTTATTAGAACTAATAATTTTTCCTCATTTCAATGCCTTGAGCAAGCCTGTGCCAAGAAAAAATATGTGTTACACATTTCAACTGTCACAGACTTTGTTATGCAAGGGGGAGGAACACAAAGTTGAGTCACAAGCATATTGCAGATTTTGCAGTAGTTTTCTGATTCTCACATGAATGAATCAGAGAACCCCATTTAATATTCCTGTGGATGTTATACCATGAGCATTTCAGATGTATAGTATATACCTTATCTACAAAACAAATGAAGAGGAACAAAATGCCACAGTTTACATTCATATATCCCTTACTCAGAACATTCACTCCCAAACTTGGTGTACTTCTCCGCCAATTGGCAAGGCAGGTGACCAGTCACAATGCTGTAATTGTCTGTGATCAGCATATTGATTTGCTGATAGTTTTGTTCATGACATCTGCATTTTCAAACCACACGTGGAGAAAGGAGAGTGTGCTATGTCCTTCCAACTGCAGGGCTGCAACTTGCTTAGTACACCACAATGGCAACAGTGAGCTGCACTACCCTGAAAGAAAAGAGCGCTGTGTTCCAACAGGTGTGGTTACATCTTACTGTGTAACAGCACCACATAAGATGAGTTACTGTGGTCAAAGTGAAGCAATTGATAGCATAACAGCATCACTTTCAGAGCATGCTGACTATATCATATAATCATCCTCCATGGTTAGATTGGTACCTGCCATTTTGTACCCTGCTGCTTCAGTGATTGCATCAGTGATTCTGTTGTACATCAAAATGCAGTCAGTCAGCATTCGTGTGATTGTTTGCCAAAGGTGAAATTGGATGGTAGTCAACAGTATATATGTGATACAATAATTGTCATGTAGCAGAAGTGAAACCCACTTTGCACAGATCTTCTTCTACTGCCACATGTGTTTTCTAAGGATATGAAGCACAGATGCTGGTGAGGTTGCCACTTCTGCTTTAGTTTTCATACAGGTACTGCACGTAGTGCTCATGTACTGTGTCAGTGGCAGCTGTGACTGATGGCAGTTTGCATGTGGAATCCATTACATACTGGCACCACCATACCTTTTAATGATCCGTATATACTGAATAATTTCATAACTGTTGCTGAGCCCACCAAAGTTGGACCTAAAGGCATTTTGCTGCATTTTACTGGCAGTCATGTCTAAAATTTCAATAGGATTAATTAGCAACAATCCACAATTAACAACTGTGAGGTTGCTATTTTCCCTTTCATTGTGCCAAAGAACACAGGTGTTCAAATGAGGAAAATTTTATATCTAGTGGCAGTAAACAAGTATAGCACTGTGTGCGCAGCTGTATGTAGAGAGGCTTTGGAGAAACAGTAATATCTGAAAGTTGTGAAATCATGCAATGTAGGCCTTAGATTTGTTACAGTGAGCAAAATTGAGTGAGTGAATGAGTGAGTGGATGTGTGTGTGTGTGTGTGTGTGTCCATGCATGCCCTCAGGAGTGAAAGAGTGTATGTGCATGCATGTGTACATGACTGAGAGAGGGAGAGCGTGTAAGTGGTCACGTAACTGTGTGGTGTGTGAGTGAATGAGTGAGTGTGTATGCACATGTGTGTTTACAGAGGAGTTTTATGATCACATTTTAAAATAATATTTCTGATTCCATATCCTGTTATTCTCTTAGCTGCAATTATGGCTCCACTGATATACAGTAATATATGCTTTAAATAATGTAACTTACAAGTTACTGTTGCTGTAAAATGAATGTTCAGTATGCTTTTTATAGCTGTTTTGGAAATGGAGGATGTACAAAACATGTTAACAATATACAGTCCGACTTGATTCTAACTATGAAAGGGGCTGCATTATAAATGAGTATCATTCTGATTGAGCAGTACGATATTTCGATAACACTGGATGGAAAATATTTGAAGACATAAGACAGGCCTGTAGGCATATGACTTAAATAGTTATGCTGTGATTTATTTTAAATTTAAAGTATATTAAAATTTAAGACAAACAAAAATTACTCCTCACTGATTCTAAATTTATGTATATGTTTACAGTAATAAGATTTGTTATCGTACATACAGCAATATCTGTAGGTACTCTCGATAAAAAGTTCAGCTCAACTAGTCCATAATTTTCACTTGCCTTACACGGCTGGCCCAGTACCGATTTTATAAATGCAAGGGTAGAAGAGGGGATAAGAACTTCACAAAGCGAAGAACTGGTACTATTTGTAAATAAATAAGTTCATTACCCACAAATTGCACTTGTTCATAGATAAGTACTCCTACATGTTTCAGCTATTTATAGCTATCTTAAGGAAAATATTTGCATGCTAAAAGACGTATACAGCATTGGCTTGTAGCTTTATGAATTGTACCATGTACACTATGAACAACTACAAACTGCAGTTCATTGTGACATGACTTTGTTGAATATTGTGTGTCAGTTCAGTACATGTGACATATGTCTACAACAGTGTGATGACACTACAACAGAATTCTGTAATCTGAGTTTAATCATGGTATGAAAAAGACTGGATTGTTTAAGGTGGAGGAGTGAAAGATTTTGAAATTAATTTGAGACATGATTCTGAGTGAAGAATGACGAAGTGTGAGAATGACAGGATGTAGCAACATTGATACACATTGCCTCTTTAAACCTTGCATGTATAATTGATGCAGATTTATGAAGGGAATACCATATCATATAATGGACTGCCAGGACTACCTAGGAGAGTACCATGTCATTAGTGGATAACCCTGACAATCTAATGGAACACCGTGTCATCGAATGGATAACCATGACTGACTGATGGAACACTTGTGTAATGGATAGCCCTGCCTAGTGGAGTACCATCTTGTATATTGGACAACAATGAATATCCAGTGGAACACCATGTCATCTAATGAACAGCCATGACTGTCTAATGGAATACTGTGTCATTAATGAATAGCCATAACCTTCTAATGGAATGCCTTGTCATCTAATGGATAGATCTATCTAATGGAGTTCCATGTCATCTGTTTCATAGCAATGATTAATGTAATACCATGTCATAAGGAACAGCCAAGATTATCTAATGGCATACATGGCATACTATGTCATGTAATGGATGGCCATGTCTCCCTGATCAAGTACTCTGCTATCTAATGAATGGCCATGACTGTCTTATAACCTGTCTCTCTGTTAACATTGGTCCTTTTGCCAATGGAAGAAATAATTGTACATTTTTATGCAAGGAAATGCCAGAGTTTTATAAATATTTCATATTGTATAATAAAATAATAACTTAATTTTTTACACTTTTTAAAATAAAGCGATATTCTACATCTGCATATATTAACTGACTTCCTAAAGCCACACATGTTTGATGTAGAAGACACCATTTGATGGGACAGAGTTTGACACCCAGACTCTGCCATTCAGAAATCTGAATCATCTTTGTGGAGATCATATTATTTTCCCAACTGTTTTTAATGATTCTTCAGTAACAATTAATGATAATGGTGAGGAATTGCAACAGTTTAGGGGAAGGGACTGAACAGTCTTCAAGTTCATTCATTTGCAAGCTAAACTGTTTGTTGATATGACTACATCCCTGGAAGATTAATGTTCAGATTCTTCTCACGCTTCTTACTCATTTTTTTGTTCTCCTCACATAACATACAGTAAACTTTTACTTCTAAAAAGTTACTGTATAATTGTATAATCTTTATCATCATCGTTGCACCTTGCATTTCGTAGAGTCATTTAATCAGCACGCCAACTAATGCTAAACTAAAATTTTTACATTAAAACATTAAGTAGATTGTCAAAACAGTATAGTAAGAATAGATTGTCAAAATAATATAGTAATAATTGAATTTGGATTGAAGCAAGTTTTATGCTTACCATATTGTGTAAGTCATACGCTGCTGAGAATGCGCCTGACTATGGGTGTGTGTCATGTGTTATGTTGCGTGAGACTGGCTATGGGTCACGTGGAAGGATTCGTGTTGTGTTTACGAGCTCATAGAGGGGTTGGTGTCACTGACCTGTTGCTCTGTAATCAATACTTTATATTGATGGAATACCTGCATATATAAGGCTTCCCAACAGTTCATGCATGTGCATGTGCTTTAGTTGGTGTGCTGATTAAACGTATAATCTTTAATTACTGAATGTATATATATTGCAAATTCAAAAATCTAATTGATTTTTATTTAACTGTTTCATTTCATTTCATTTGTCTTTTTTTGTCATTTAGTTGGCATAGGACACAACCATAGAATATGTGGGGAACATGTTTCTTATTTCTGTCCTTAGGAGTGTGGAGCACCTGATCTGGAAATTACTGGAGCTTGTCCTTCACTGGAAAGTCCCACAGAGCGACAAGATGACACATATCCTGATTCACTCAATCATCTTTCATTTGAAGAATCTGGCCTGGCAACATCTAAACACTCGGCTGATATTATTACATGTACCAGCTCTGTAACATCTGAACGCCACAAGTCTGTCTATAAAACTTCAGAAAATCGTGCATTTCCTTGGCATTCGTCATCCTCAGAATATTTTGATAGTATCAACAACTCTGGAAGTTCTGTTTTCCAGAACAGCTCCATTCTACGCTCATTTTCATTGTACCAAGACCAGTATCTTCAGTCATCAGTGCAACATGAAGGACTGGCTGAGTGTGATTCATTGGAGAGAGAGGCAATGAGAGTAGAGGTTAGTAATATTGTGACTGCTACTGACAGTGTGGATGAAAATTTTACTGTGAACTCAGCTTCTTCAAGAAATCTTTGGATGAAATTTGATCATCCAACTGAGTGATGATAAAATACATACTCTGTGACAAACTTTTACACTTCCAGCAACTTCTGTGTGGTAAATTAGATGATCTGGCTTGAATTAATTGTGCCTGGTAACTGTAAGAAATGATGAGATGCAAAACTCTGTGCAGAAGAATTCCTTTAATCCAGAAGCTGATACTCCAAAAATCCTAATCTGTTGGCAGTTGAGGAAAATAGTCCCAGGTTGGAAGTTTGACATTAATTACTTCCAGGAAGGCCTCCAAACATGTCTCCACATCAATTGTTGTGGCATCTCTTGACCCCTTTCCTTCTGCTCCATCATCTTTTTCTGCTGTGAAGACTCCTGATCCACAATCCCTTGGTACTTCAGCATTCCTGGTAGAAACTGAAGTGACTCTAGAGAACAATGAAGGTGACCCTAATGCCCCTGAAACAGCAGCTGAAGGAGATACTCAAATGGAGACTCCACTGATTGGTTGTGCAACCCAAAATATAGGATCAGTAACAAAAAGTTACATGCAAGATCAATATAGGTAGTGTTTCCACAAGTGCCAGATTAAAGGAATTCTATTGTAATTATTTTGAATGTTTTATAAAGTTTAACTGATAACTTACTCTTAATAGTAATTGAAGTTGATGGTACCATCAAGGTTTAAAATATCTAAATTGAGTAACTGAAAAGAAATTACCAGTCCATATGATCAAGAATATAGCATACAGTTTTCATGAGTCTGAGAGAGAGTATTTTCTCCTCAATAGTTTGCAGAAATTTAATGAGATATTAACTGAGATATACAAATGTGGTGTCACAACAGTTATTTGATACTTTATTGTTGCAATGTTAATATTTGAAATATGTTTATGATACGAGACTTTGTAAGTTAAAGGATTTGTACTTCATATTCAGGACATATTTGTAATTCAGGCATGCATGGTATTTTCACTATGTCTGTACATTTAACAGGAAGTTTTTTTTGCACTATTTCTTGCCTCTAATTGCCCTTTATATAGATCTTTATGTACGTGAACAATGAAGATTTTTAATGGAAGTTGAACAGATTTTACAGTATAAGTTTAGCTTCCATGTTGTGAAAGACTGAAGACAGGTTTGTTTTGGTCTCAAGATCTGGCAACCCCAATTACATTTAATAAACAGTAGAGTAGTACAAAGGAAAGTAAATCACTGTTATCATCAATATCATCATCATCATCATCATCCTAACAGTAAATGTGTCTACTTTTGGTTACCAGTTCAACATCAAATTTGATTTTTCTACAATTCAAATATTGTATATTAGAAATTAAAGTTTCTTTTGTAAAGCTTAGGGAAAAGTTTCCATTAGACCTGTGATCTGCTGATATTTATTTAAGTGTAATTAGAATAAGGACAGAGGATATTTATAGAGATACTCCTGTATCTACCACATGCTTTGTGGTCATATAGAAACTTCTTGGATATCAGTCAACTGAGAGAGTTTTGTCTTATATTCGTATGTAGAAATTATTTCATTTGCAAAGTACTTATGAACTCTCACGCAAAGTTTCAGTTTCAAGCAGTTAGCAGGCATAATATAATAACTTAGTTCTGAAGAGTGTGTTTAGTCAGTTCAAATCATCACATATCGTAATTAATGTTGTAACTGTGACTCAAAATACCAGCCATTCCAGTCATATCTAACCAGAGTTTACTCTGTATTCCACAGTGTATTATCAATGAGTGAGTGAAAATAATGTAGAACAAATAACTAATGCTGATTGCATTACTTCTTATTTTCTTAATGTGGTGTATAAGTTCTGCCATGACTACATTTCTAACAATAAAGTTGAGTCACTGGAATTAGCTGGCTTCAAGAGGTTGTTGCTGAAAGGTACTGTAATTTTCTTGGCCTTTTTTTTTTAATAAAGTCTGTTCCATTTTCATATACTGATTTTCGAGTTCCATGTTTAACGAATCTAAAATTTTCTGTGAAGTATTTAATATTCCCCCCTGTTAAGAGAGAATGAAATCAAGGCAAGCAGCATGTGGACTATGAGATCTAATTACTGTATATGTTTTTGTGTGTGTGTGTGTAATTTATTACTGGCATTAATTTCTGTTAAAGTGCAATTTACTTATGTTTTGCTCATCCATTTTTTATTCCTCATCAGTATGGATCACAGGTTTCTAATGATGGCATTACTACATAGAAGTAGCCTATCATATATGCTCTTAATAAAAATTACAGCCTAATACCACATTACTTCTTGTGGCTTTACTTTGTCAGCCATCATTGTTTTATTGTTTTGAAGGTATGTTATAAGGTCTGTGTCTACATTTCAGCATTGTTCTATGTAAACAATGTCTACACTGACATAGTGGCACTAAATTAGTTTGATAATATACTTCATTTTCATTTGTACTCCTCACCCAATATTGTGCGGGTGATAAAATCGAGAATAATGAGATGGGCTGGGAATGTGGCACATATGGGTGAGGAGAGGGGGGTGTATAGGGTCTTGCTGGGGAAACTGGAGGGAAGGAGACCACTGCAGAGACCTAGGCGTAGATGGGTTGATAATAATAGGATGAATCTCCGTGAGGTGGGATGTGGGTATATGGACTGGATTGGGCAGGCCCAGGATAGAGATAGGTGGCGGACGCTTGTGAGTGCGGTAATGAACCTTAGGGTTCCATGAAATGCGGGGAATTTCTTGACTAGCTGCAAACCAGTTAGCTTCTCAAGAAGGACTGTGCACCATGGAGTAAGTAAGTAAGTATATACTTCATTTTCATTCAGCATTTATTTTAATTAGTATGTGCAGTCATATTTGTTGGACGCTGCATGAAATGAAACTTTTTTGACAGATGATGAAGCTGCTTATCATTCTGTCCTGGTGCCTGTGAAGCTGCGAAATGTTGTAGCATGTATCACACACTTGAAATAATAGAACTATAATATAGTAGAAACTAAAATTCTACGGACTGCTGTTTGAAGGTTTTTACTGAGTAAATAAATGCATGTAGGTCTGTACTAGATAAGATAATGAGCAGTATCTGATGGAAGGAGAATTGTAGTCCATGTTTTCTAGGTTTATGACAAGTGACATGCTGCTTGCTGCTGATTTCAAACAAAATTTTAATTTTATTGAATGCAAAAAAAATTGTTCTAAAATATTTTACATGTTTTGGTGATATAGTTGCACCCTACTAGCTGGAGCAGAGGCTTTAGCAGTGCTTGTAAACTGAGCACATTACAAATATATATATATATATATCACTATCAAGGGATTTATCTAGATGTATGTAGACATACCATGTGCTACATTGCCTAAATATGGTGTACAGTAACACAAATAAGTGACCATTTGGAAAATATTAGATTGCTGATTTCTATTCTGAAGTAAAATATGTGTCAGCATATTTTCAATGAATTGTTAAATTTATATAGTTTTTTTTTCTGTAAATACACTCTCTCCATTATTTGTACATATATATAAAGGATGAGAGATGTGATAATGCTCATGATTATAATATATCTTCTAAGTCACAGTTAAAATGCTGGCACATGTAATGATTTCATTATGGCAGTAAAATAAATGAATTATGGATTTGCAGCATGTGATACAAAGTAAAGCTTTGCATCTTATTTAATTCTTCATCAGATTTTGTGTTATTTAATGATGCATTTTCAGCTGTGTATATCATATGAAGTCAGGTGGTAAGATGATTGCAGTTGATGGATTTGAAATAATGTGGAAGTGGACATGGCCTGCTCGAAGGTAATATCTGAGCATTTTCATGGAAGGTCAGAGGAGAACCATACAAAATATGAGATATAAGTTTTGTCCTCAGGCCCAAGATTTGAATATGTATACTCTAAAATATAAAACAGGAGTGCTAATAATGACTGATGGGTAGTTTGTACATTTTTTTGTATTGTGTGATAGTGTTGGGTGAACAGATTTAACCAGCTCGATGTAGAAGCATCTGTTTTAGCCCTATACTGTGATATTCAGTAGGCATATTCCATGCTAAATGGTGGAACAGTATTTTTTATTAGAGAGGTTAAGGCTTAAAGACTATTTTAGCAGTTATTTCCTGCTTTGAACATGTATCAGAGGTACAGGGGAAAGACAAAGTTGAACTCACATTTAACTTGTGAGGTATGATAACTCAATACAGAATAGCAATACTGTTACAATGTAGTCATATTATTCAGCTCTGAATTCATACCATTGCTCTTTACAATTTAAGTTGTGACTATGTAAACCAGAAAACATATGTGGATGAAGATAATTTTTATATGTCAATTTTTTTTTATATATTTGCTTCAATTTCTATGTATTGCATATGGCCACAGTCATACAAAATGATATATTGCAGGGCTGTCTTCAGTTTTAGCATTTTACTGCATGAGTGTGTATTTTTTCGTTGGTGTGTATACTCTGCATATATTGGCATTAAATATATTTTATTTTTCTCTATTATAGCCATAGCTAAACAAATGCGCTGTAAATAATAATTATTGTGTATGCTGTAAAGTGTTTAAAATATAGCTGATGAAGAGATTAAACAAGTTAAAATAAAAACAAGGGACTTCAAAATTGGTACTTATGCAGTTAATTTATTTCTGTCATAGAAATTAAAACTAATGCACTATTACTTAATTTCTGTCTTCGTTGAAGTTTATGAACTGAGATGAATCAGTCAGTAAAGTGGCTACCTGTGGGCTTGATATATGAACATTTAATTCCTAGATGGAGTAAGGACTTTCCTCTTCACAGTGACTTACAAATTAGCTCTGTGATCTGCCGGGGTGCTGATAGTCCTTAGCCCGACCAGGATGGAAACAAGCTTGGAAGCACGAAAGGGATGCGTACAATTTCAACATCAAGACGCACGCTGTCATCAGGTTTTCTTTTTCCTGCAAGGCAAGGCATCGAAGGAAATTCATGCCATTCTGACAGAAACATTAGCTTGTTTCTTTCCTGGTCGGGCTAAGGATGTATCAGCACCCCTGTACTAAACTTGTGTAAGAGAAGAGTGGGGTGCTTCTCTCTTGTAAAGCAGCAGCTCTAATTCAGACAACTAACCTCGAGCCTTCACTCATTCCTGCTGTGCTGCAGAATGCATACAGCCTTACTTTCTGTGCGCAGGTATGGGTGCAACTGCAGAGCAAACAAGAGGATACCAACCAAAACCAGACAGGAGGGGATGGTTTGATGATGAATGCCGTAAGGCATTAGAGGAGAAGAATGCAGCATATTAGAAATGGATCGTTAGACCAACTAGAGCCAAAAGAATGAAATATGAAAGATTGCAGAAAATAGCCCATAAAATATGCAAAAACAGGGAAAGAACACACATGGACAATTGAGTAAGGGACATAGAAGGAAACATCAATGACAAACAAATCAGGAATGCATACAAGGAAGCTGAATCACTAAAGGCCGGTTTCCAACCACATATGGACCTTTGCAGAGGCACAAATAATGAGACCCTATCTAAGGAGGAAGAAATAAAGACTAGGTGGAAAACCTACTTCCAAGATCTGTTAACCCCCCCAGCAACAGCAGACCAAAATAGTCCTTAGAGGCTACCTACATAAACCAAGCAGACAAAAGCAATGGTGCAAAACAGGTGACTTGGAAAGGGAGGAACATTGACTGTTGAGGATCACAATTGAAGTGGTTAAAGACTGAAATACCTAGGGACAGTAGTAAATGTTATCAGTAATGAAACGGAATAAAATTTGAGCTAGGATCATGGCAGCTCATAAAGGCTACAGCTCCCTGCAAACCAAATTCCGATCTAAACAATTCCATCGACACAACAAAATAAGACTCTACAAAACATTAATTAAGCCAATATTATGCTATGGAAGTGTGACCCGGACATTAACACAAACAGCAGAGCAGATGCTAAACACGTTTGAAAGGAAACTATTGCGAAGAATATATGGCCCAACACAAGAAGGGGGACGCTGTTACCCCAGATGGAACAGTGAACCCGACAGTTTGTACAATGAGCCAAACATCGTGAAGGACATTAAAATTAGAAGATTAGGATGGGCAGGTCACATAATAAGAATAGATGAAGAAGGGATTCCAAAAAAGGTGTTAAATGGAAACTTCCACACCACAAGACCAGTGGGAAGACCAGGAACCAGATGAGCGGATGTGGTCCAGAGGGATGCGCTACAACTGCCGGGGTTAAGGGTGGAGGAGAAGAGCTGAAAATAGGGATGAATAGAGGCGTCTTATGAGGGAGGTCAAGGCCCGGAAGGGGCTGTAGCGCCATATGTGGATGGATACTCGATGTACGATCATTCAGGGGAGCTGACTGTGATACTGATCACTATCTGATGGAGGAGGAGGAGGAGGAGAAGGAACAGATGCGGCAGACATGCGTTAATACCTCCGAAAGATAGGAGCGCTACAAACGGCAGACGGGCAGAACTAACGTTCCAAACCCGGTAGTTGAACCCGCACGACGTTACAAACCACGATGCACACCACACTTAACGGACGAAATAGATCAAAGAGCATGAATATTTGGATACCCAATTCCCGATAGACATCGATCACATCAGGAAATCATCTATAACTACTTGCGCTTATCCATGCTGTCCTACCATGAAATGGGCGGCGAGGAATTCTAAAAGGGCTGCACCCAAACTAGCATGAACATACAGCAACTTTCGAACGGATAAAACGAGAGAGCCGTAAACTAGCACACACACTTTGATTCACGTGTGCAAGTGTATGGCTGTGTTTTTACTCCTCTTGTACACACACATATTTACTTACTGACTCCATGGAGTAAGAGTGCTTCTTTAGAAGCTAACCGGCTCTCAGCTAGTCAAGAAATTCTCCGCATTTTGTGGAAACCGAAGGTTCATTACCGCATTCACAAGTACCCGCTACCTGTCCCTATCCTGAGCCAGCTCCATCCAGTTCATGCCCCTACAGCCCACTTCCTGAAGTTCCAGCTTAATATTATTCTTTCAACCACGCCTGAGTCTCCCAAGTGGTCTCATTCCGTCAGGTTTCCCCACCAAAACCCTGCATACGCCTCACCTCTCCTCTCCTCCATACGCGCTACATACCCCGCCCATCTCATTCTTCTGGTTTTGATCACGTGAATAATGTTGGGTGAGGAGAACAGATCATTAAGCTTTTCAATACGTAGCTTTCTCCACGCCCCTCTTAGGCCTAAATATTCTCCTCATCACTCTATTCACAGACACCCTCAGCCTACGTTCCTCCCTTAATATGAGCGACCAAGTCTCGCACCCATACAAAACAACAGGCCAAATTATAATTCTGTATATCTTAACCTTTAAATTTTTGGATAGGCAACTAGAAGACAAAATATTCTGCACTGCATTATAGGACGTATTCTCTGACTAATCTGCTCTAAATTTCTTCCTGAATAGAATTTTGATTTGCTAAGGTTTTTCCAAAACATTTGATCTCCTCCGCCCTTTCAACGGGAACTATAATCAATCTTTATATTGTGACTTCGTCCTACATTCGGATCTCGAGACGTTACCATGTACTTAGTTTTTTTTTTTTTTTATCAGCATTTACTTCTAGTCCAAACCCCTTACTATAAGCTACTAAAGATTTTGTATTTTCCTTTATAGTATGTACTCTTCTGCCCATTGTTTTAACATCATCAGCACATACCAAAAGCTGAAGTGTATTCTTTATTTTCAAGACATTTTGGTTTACCTGAACCCTCCTAATGGCGTACTATAAAACAACGTTGAAAAGCGATGGCAATAAACCTTTCCCTTGTTTCAAACCATTCCGTATAAGCGACACCGACATGATTGTTCTACCTGTGTGATAGATGGTAGCACAGCCCACTGACGTCATCCACTACCAAACAGTTGCATTTCGGCATACACGTTTAGAACGTCGCAATGGTTGGAAAATGGTAGATGCGTGTGAATGTAAACGTTTTGTATGCTTTTTTTTCCACTTCGTAGTATCCTATTTTCTAGGTGATGTTGACCTATGTATGGACAGTTAATAATAACACAATATAATGTGGAAGTGCCATAAATGTGGAAAACCAGTTTATTTCGGTAAGGTTTATGTGGCGTGTAGTGCGTGTTATTGCGACTGTTGTTGGACTTGGGATTTAAATGAAATGCTTAAGGTCGTTTGTGACATATGTAAGATGTATGAATTGTTGTGATGTGGCCCTACTCATGTGTATTACATGCAGCAACTCGATTAAATAATGGGACATAAGGTCGACCTTGATTTTCGTGAAATACAGCATCCAAACATAACCTGTAACCGTAAGGCACTTTATTGCTTCGAACACTGATTTCTGATTTGGATTGATATGTTACATGGGCGTGGTAAAATAAACATTTTTTAATACTTTGAGGTATTTAACTCAGCCGAATTCGACGTATTTGTAATAAGTGATGGAACGTATGTAGTGAGGTACAGAAATTTGTACTACTATATGTTTGGACCGTATGTTAGGTTTTGATCTCCATTAACTCTTATACCATTCGTAATGTACAAGAAACAATCACGGGGCAGCAGGTTCCTCCTAGTCCTTGTTACTTGTCTGCTAAAGTACAAGTAAAGTACAAGACATTGGTTTTACCTGGTTGCCACCATGAAACTCCATATCCCACTTAAGTATAGCGATTTATTTGTGTCACTTCAGAATAATTGGGATGAATGTGTAGGTTCTGCAAGACTGGAGGAATGTGGCAGTGTGGATGATGAGAGCAGAAAAAAAAACTTCATTTATTAACAGTATTATAGTTTAGTTCTATGACAGTTATGTTACGAATATATGTTGTCTATTCAAATTCTTTGATAGAGCATTGGTTTTTATGGAGTATTTCATAAATCCAATTTCTTTTACTGTACAGCGGAACGGAAGCAATCGCTGGGTTACGACTGGCATCCCGAATGTCTAAGATGTGAAGAATGTGGGAAACGTTTGAATCCTGGCCAACATGCTGAGGTAGGCAGTAGGATCAGTATTTGGCTTGATATGAGGAAGTGGGCAGTTCCTTAATACTCTGCACAGCTGAGTTGTGCTGATGGTCATCATCTCCATTTTCATGAATGTTGTCTGTATAAGTGCACAGCATCACTTTGTCTTCCTGCATAATTAAGTGGTACTTGTATGATTTCAGGTGTAAATGGCATCCAAATATGCCACAGATTTATAGCTTCTGCTCTTATGAAACTTCAGAGCTTTCAATCCCATAGGTGATGCATATTGTACATTTGATAGTGCCAAGTGGTCATATAAGCCAGAGTTTGACAAATGCTGGGTGCCATGCCATCAAGGTGCCCAGAAATTTTTGTTGCAGCACGTAGTGTTTTTGAGAGTAATTATTTGTAACAAATAAATCATAGGAGACTAATAGCATGCACATGAGTTGTAAAATTAAAAACTGCATATTCTTATACCAACAAGTTCCAACCTTCTATAAGGTCAGGAAGGTTTGTTTATAAACCAGAAACATCAAGTACCCATGTTTACAATGTTAAGTATAAAACAGCTGGTTAGCCTGTGTATACATCAGTATAAGAATGTGAACATTCATATATACAATAGACTGGTTGTACATTTATCACACATTTTGTGTCAGAGCCTGATATGCCTTGTCTGTTGTTATTCCAAGTGTAATTGGTAACAAAATTATAAAATGTTAAACTGGTTAGAAGCACAGTTTGTGTTCTTATTGTAAACATTTGTGTAGCCTCACATATATGTGTTACAGATGTATCATGTTTGTGATTCTGTGTTGCTGTTGTGTTTAGACACATGTATCCTTCTTTGTTGTTATCTTTTACTCGTTACATCATGGTTCATGCATAAAAACTGTTCTTAATTTTAAATTTAAGTATATGTTGTTGGTCTTGGATGATTTATTCATTTGGTAAGTATGTGGTTAATTATGCACCACTACACGGTAGTAATTTTTAGTTTTCCTCTGTTTTTACTCTTGAAAACCCCTTACTGACACGGATTGGTGCTACAGAAGAGCTTGTCTCTGGTAGCAAATGTTCTAGGCACTGAAATTTGTTCATTGGCCATTTGTGATAGTCTGAAATATGGTATATGGCTGGTGAACATTTTGTTTACAATGTCATTAGGAGTCGCACAGTTTGTCTTGTATGCTGATTACATGGTGCATGTAAGTCCACACAGATTCCTGATACAGACCTACGCTAGTGGAAAAGAATTGTCTGGGTTCTGTTCCAAAGAAAATTTTTTCATGCTCTGTAGTAAGCTTTTTAATGAATTGGTGTTTATTATACAAGTTACTTAATTTTAATGGTGATATCTGTGTTTGTAGCATAAAGGAGTTCCATATTGTCATGTCCCCTGTTATGGTGCCCTCTTTGGGCCACAACTGTTTGGACATGGAACAAGAGTTGAATCTCATACCAGCTTTGGCAAAGTGGAAAATCGATCTGGAGGACCAAATATGCCACGGTATAATATATTTTCCTTCTGTTATGCAACATTTTGCTGCCTGTGACATGGTATTGGTTTGTACTGAATTGCTTTTGACTGTAGCAGTGACATGAAACATGCCAGTTTCTTGTGTTCTGGAAAATGAATGTATTTTTTATGTCTACAGGTGCAGTTTAGAAACTGTATTTGCAGAAGGTGCTTTATTGTGTCAGAGTTTTTAATACAGACATGCGTCACATAATGACATTTCAGTCAACAACAGACCGCATATACGATGGTGGTCCCATAAGATTGTAATATTATACGAGGGTTGCTCAGAAAGTAATGCCCCACGCTTCTTTTCTCATTCCAGAATAAAGATAGCAATGTGAAAATTGAGAGGTAGCAACATTGATGTTTATTGCGCACACGTATTTAAGTACACAGTCATCTGACAGATAACGCCACTGTAGTGTCTGTGAAAATGGCGTTTATGTCTGACACACGTTACAAACTACGAGCTGTAATTGAATTCTTAGTGGTGGAGAAAAAGTATGGGGAACATTCACAAACGGTTGTGTGCTCTGTATGGAAGTTGTGCATTCAATAGGAGCACCACTGGATGTTGGGTTCAGAGAGTTAAGGCTTCAGGAAGTGGAGAAATGGAGCTGCATGATCGACCGCTGTCTAGGCGCCATGCCACAGCCACTAGCCCAGACATATTGCAGTGTGCTGATGGCATTATTCATGCAGATTGGGGCATCGCAAATTGGCATTTGGCTGTACAGCTTTCAGTCGGCAATGGAAGTGCAATGGCAATTATTGGCGCTTTGGGATATTCGAAGGTATACGCAAGATGGGTTCCTCGAAGTCTCACAACCGAGCACAGACGTCAAAGGAAAGTCATCTGTTCTGAATTGTTGGAGTTTTTGATGCTGAGGGAGAGGCCTTTTTGTCCCAGATTGTCACAGGTGATGAAACCTGGGCTCACCATTATGAGCTGGAGATGAAAAGTCATTCACTAGAGTGGCATCATCCGCAATCACCAAGAAAAAAAGAAGTTCAAGACAACTCCTGCTGCTGGAAAGGTCATGATCACCATCTTTTGGGACATTGATGGAGTGATTCTGGTGGATGTGATGGCCAGAGGTGAGACAGTCAATTTGGACGCGTACATCAAAATCCTCCAAAAGCTGAAACAGCATTACCAGTGAGTGCAGCCTAACAGGAATCCAGGAGACATGTTGATTCAGCACAACAGTGCCTGTCCTCACACTAGTCTATGAACCCAGGAGGCAATTGCCAAATTTGGTCGGACTGTGCTCCCCCATCCCCCCCTATAGTCCTGATCTGGTGCCATCAGATTTTCGTCTTTTTGGGCCACTGAAGGATGCACTGCATGGGACAAGGTTTGAAGATGACGAGAGTATGATTCATGCAGTGAGGACATGGCTATGTGAACAGGAAATGAGCTGGTACAGGGAAGGCATGCATGCCCTTGTTGCGTGCTGCCGTAAGGCCATAGACGTAGATGGGGATTATGTAGAAGAATAACATTTGTAAAGGAAACATCCAGTTATACAATGCGTGAATTTCATACATTCTGAATAAATAGTTTCTGAGAAAAAGAAATGTGAGGCATTACTTTCTGAGCAAACTTCATAATATATTATAATATAATACCATTATGTTACCATTGCCTACATTATTCAGTACAGTAACATGCTACAGGTTTGTAGCCTAGGAGCAATAGGCTATACTATCAGGTTTGTGTAAGCATACTATGTGACATTCACACAACGACAAAATCACCTAACAACACATTTCTCAGAACGTACCACCGTCGTTAAATGATGCATGATTGTAATTTAATTTAATGATTGAAAAGTTTATCTTTCGGTAGATAGACATGAAATTAACGGTTATATCCAATCAGTGCCTTCACCGTAATAAAGCACTTCTTGATAAGTGATAATAACTGCTGTAGCATATCTGACATTAGGAATAGAATATTGCACATGCCAGTGTAACTGCATTACAACTCAGAGTGATGAAATAGGTAGGTAGATTTTCACCCTTTTATAGGCCATGAAGGCCCTTATGGTGAGTAGAGGTATAGCTCTACTCTTTTCTAGGACCTCGGCACTCTAGTTGGGGGTGGTGGGTCAGGCCCACACCCCAGCCGCTTCTACCTCCGGGAAAGATCCGGTACCCATTGTACAGGAGGCTGAGTGATGAAATATAAATGGAAAATTTGACTTTGTATGAAAGATGTTCAAGAAGTTTGGTTCCCAGTGTTACTGAATTAAAGTGCAAGATGATTACAATGTTAATAGTTTATTTGTTCTACTGAAGTATTGTTTTTAAACATAATCCACAGGCGCATTGTGCATTGATGTGTTTGCCCCACTTTGGCATGAGTTTAAAAAGTCCGTTGCAGTAGAAATTGGACTCTAGGATGTGCAGTCATTCACGTCCTCATTACTGTGGAATCAGTGACCTCCCAAGCATTTCTTCAGTAGGCCAAATAAACAAATGTCTGACTGCAGGGTCAGGATTATAGAGTGGATGTTCCAAAGTTTCTAGTGAAGTGACTGCAACAACTGAAAAATAAAAAAGCCAACTAGATGCCACTTATTATTTTATTGTACTTCTTATAGGCTCAACACGTTTCGGGCACTACTATGCCCATCATCAGGAGGTCACGACTATGATGTTGATTACCACGTTGGTTGTTTCGTTCTTGGTTTGCAAACCAAGAACGAAATGGCCAACGTGGTAATCAACATCATAGCCGCGAGCTCCTTTTGATGGGCATAGTAGTGCCCGAAACATTTTGAGCCTATAAGAAGTACAATAAAATAATAAGTGGCATCTAGTTGGCTTTTTTGTTCTTCATTTATCACAATGATGCACAGTCCAATAAACATCAGACTGCAACAGCTTTTGTGCCTTAACATGTGGAGTATGGGGATACATTGTTGTGCTACAGGACAAACACCTTACAACAGATGTCCATATACCGTCTTGCATATAGCCTCACACATTTGTCACATTGGGCATTTGCGTTGATTATTGATGAGTTCACTGGGGGGTTACTGCTGTATCCCATAATGCAGATGCCATAACATTTCTAGGAGACTTTGACACTTTGAATTTTTTGGCTGATGGAAAAGTTGGACTTTTTTACTGCTCGTGTCTTATAGATTGTCACACTGGTTTTCAGGAACTCAGTTTACCTCTTCTTTAATGCATTGTAGATGTGAAAAGAGCATTCTTACAGTACTGATTCTTGTGCTCTTCTGTCAAACATCTTAGTACTCATCCACACAGTTTGCAGTATCCCAGGTCGTCATGGCCGGTTGAGTATAGATCTTGTGGACAAATCCATTGGAGTGGATAAATCTAAAATTATAACTCACCATTTTTGCAAAATTGGTTCCCATACTCATGCTGCATTCACATATGTCCCTGATGTGCTTGGCTGACAGGTGTCATTGCTCTGTGGGATGTCCAACCATTTTCAAACTCTTTGCATATTTATCTGACGGTTGCACTGTCATTATATCGTTCTTCGCCTCTGTCAATTAGTAATGAAGTTTTATGAACGACACATTTCACATGTGAGAGCTGAAATGCACTACAAACATCTGTGTGGGATGAAATTGCTAATGTCATTGCCATTGAACATCACTTTTCCTCTGAATTCCATCTGACTGAGTGACTCTTGCGCTATCTGTTGCATGGTATCCCCACCACAAATGCTGCTGCCTACCCCAACACAAAATGCTTGATTAACATGAAAGGTTAATAGGCTGGGAACCTTACTTATTGAACGTTTCTCATATACATGGTGCCATAAAAAGTAAAGGCCTGTGGTGCGATGTTGGTTGCACTGTGGACTTGTGTAGCTTTGTTTCTCAGCCCCCCTTTAATAAAGAGAATTATCTGCGAAAACTCAGTAAGTTGTGTGTCTGGCTATGTGCTGGACAGGTGGAACATATCGTACACAATTTGTGCCATCTGAAATGAAAGCACATAAGGCAAGATTCCTAATTCTGGATCTGTCATAGAATTTTGTAGTTTTGATCCAATACAACTCTACAGTACCTCCATAGATGACATATATATATATAAAAATTGTATACTTGAAATATCTGTCTTTTTTGAAGGCATATCTATTCTCCTAAGTAATCTTTTTTGGGTAATTTGCAGTTGTCAGAATTTGTAAACTTGTTGCATAGGGTAGATAGATTTCCTTGCATTCCTTGATTATTGTAGGTTTGGTATTTCATTAGTAAATTAGCTTCTCTTCTGTTTCTTTTTGTAGGTCTCACTTGGAATCAAAACTGAAAGTTTTCAATCAGTTTTATGATGGTAAGAGTGGCGAAATCAGGAGTAGAGAGGTATGCTGGTTCCTGTGATGGTGTCACTATACGAGGTCTGTTAGAAAAGTATCCGACCGTATTTTTTTATGCGAACACCTGATGGATTATAATCTAGCGCGCTTGCATGAGCCGACCTTGAACCTTAGTGCGCATGCGTGAATTTTTT
>Ga0136643_10001853_pt1 | contig 26605 bp, 25 predicted proteins | sample TergutLab28metaG_FD_96883 | JGI IMG/M metagenome (GOLD analysis project Ga0136643, IMG submission 96883) | Labiotermes labralis P1 segment gut microbial communities from Petit-Saut dam, French Guiana - Lab288 P1 (version 3) (version 3) | ecosystem: Host-associated > Arthropoda: Insects >... | reverse complement strand
ATGTTTATTTTTATGATATTTTTTATGGTTTCGTTTTTTTGGCCCAGTGGCTTTGATGATAGCAATTTAAACCCCACAAATATTTTAGATATATCCGAATTTGATTTTACAAGTGCGTTTGGTAGTAACGAAACCAATAACAATAATTTTCTTGGACTTAGAGATATAATTTTTCAAAACCCACCAGAATTTCGCAATCTTTTAGAAAATAGCGGAAACAGAGAGTTCTTAACAACTGAGCATATAGAAAGGCTTAGAGATCCAAACTATTTAATAAACACCTTTTATTCAAGAGATTTAAACGCTGGCCTTGTTTTAGGAAGATTTAATATTGATAATTTTTTAAGCACCGATTTAAGGCTTGAAAAAGACGACTCCAGTGGCCCGCAAGTTTTAATATTTCATACCCACGCAGGAACAGAATTTTTTGTAGATTCAGACCCAACAAACATCTACACAGGTGTTGTTGGTGCTGGTGTTTGGTTGCAGTATTATCTTGAAAACAAGCATGGTATTATCACAATGCATCACACAGGTGTATACGATGTTATAGATGGAGTTTCGGCAAGAGGCGGCTCTTATGAGCGGATGGAGGTATCTATACAGCGTATTCTTGAGGAAAATCCATCCATACAAGTGGTTATCGACCTCCACCGAGATGGTATAGACCCAAACCCACACCTAGTAACCTATATCGACGGCAGACCCCATGCACGGCTAATGTTTGTAAACGGTGTTTCGGCTTTAGCTGAAAATGGCATAGTTCGTGAGCTTCCTAGCCTGCCAAATCCTAATCTTGATGCAAATTTGGCACTTAGTTTTAACATGCAAATTGCGGCAAACGAGTTTTTTCCGGGACTCATGCGTCGACTATATCTAAAGGCATTTAGGTTTAGTACGCATATGAAACCCCATTCTTTGCTTGTAGAAGTTGGTTCGCAACACAACACCATGGAAGAGGCATTTAACACCATGGAACTACTAGCCGATTTAATTAATGAAGTTATTTTTAATTAACGGTAATGGTAAGTCATTTCATCGAGCCTTGCGAGCTAAGGCTAGCTAAAATGTTAAAAAAATTGACAATAATTCAAAATGATTGTATAATATTTATATTTAGATAATTAATATTGAAAACGAAATAATCCATAAAAATAAGAAAACAATATAAAAACTTAAGGTATTGCAAATCATGAATAAAAAAACATTAAAATTAACACTTTGTGGGGTATTTATAGCACTTATGTGTATTAGTGCTATAATCTCTTTTCCTGTGCCTTTTTCGCCTGCACCAATCACAATGCAAACAGCTGTGGTATTTTTAGTTGCACTTTTGCTTGGCAAAAACCTTGGTACTCTTGTTATGACAGTTTACTTATTGATGGGCACTCTAGGTATGCCCGTGTTTAGTGGCTTTGGCTCGGGAATCGGACATATTTTAGGCGTTACAGGTGGCTTTTTAATAGGCTTTATTCCAGCAAGCTTTGTTATAGGTTTTCTTAATGAAAAACTTAGAACACAAAAAGTTGTAAAAGCTTCTGCAAGTTGCATTGCAGGGCTTATTATAATATACCTTTTTGGTGTTGTGTGGTTTAGCGTTGTTTCTGGCACAAACTTTGTATCAGCGTTATTTGTAGTTGGCACCCCTTTTATTCCGGGAGATTTAATTAAAATGGTTCTGGCGATAATTATTTATATAAAAATTGAGAAACATTTACGGAGTTGAAACTAATGATAAAAAAAATTTTAGCCTGCTTTTTTGCGATTATTTTGATAATTCCATCAAGCATAATTATAGCTTCAGAAAGTGAAGAACTTCACCTAAATTCTGAAAGTGCAATTTTAATAGAAGTAACAACAGGCAATGTTTTATTTGAGAAAAACGCCGATGTTCGTATGTATCCAGCAAGTGTAACAAAAATTGTAACAGCTCTTGTTATGCTTGATTATATAGATGTTGATGAAGTTATTATTACCGGTGTCGAGGTTCAGGCTGCACCTTTATATGCAAGCCGTGCAGGTCATCAAGTTTTAGAGCATATAACTGGACTAAATTTGGTTAGGGCTTTAATGCTTCCTTCTGGGAACGACACAGCCCACACCGTTGCACTTAATGTTGCAAGAAGGCACTCGGGTAATCATCAAATGCCTCTAGCAGAAGCCGAGGTGCTTTTTGCCGAGCTTATGAATCAAAAAGCTCGCTCGCTTGGTGCCGTAAACAGCAACTTTGTAAACCCTCATGGCTTGCATGACGACGAACATTTTTCAACAGCTCGTGATTTAGCACTTATATCTATGGCCGTTTTGGAAAATGAAGTTTTGGCATCAGTCGTTCAAGAATTTAGGTTTGAAGGCTTTGGAGCTATTTTAGAAGATGAAACTTTAAGAGTTCAAGAATATCTTTGGCATAATACAAACTCTCTTATTTCGTCTACTGCACACTTTTATCCGTACACAATAGGCATAAAAACTGGATTTACAACCCCTGCTGGATTTTGCCTTGCCGCCGCTGCCGAAAAAGATGGCAAAAGGCTAGTTTCGGTTGTTTTAGGTGCAGAAGAGCGTGCACTTAGATACGACGACACCATAGCTCTTTTCAATTACGGCTTTGATAATTTCAATTTTTTGCAAATTCAACACTCCGGCGAAATTATTGGAAAAATCGAGCTTAATAATCCGCCACTGGGGCTTGAAAATACTATAACTGTTTCAGTATGGGGCGAATTTAGCGATTTTCTTTCAGATGCACAATTTGAAAGAATTGAAAAAAACATAATTTTTAACGAAGACTTGTACGAAATATGTGAAGAAGATGGCGAAACCAAGCTATTCACCCTTCCAATAGAAGAAGGACAGGTTATGGGGCAAATTTTTTACCACCTTGATGGCACCCTTCTTTTTTCTGACTACATCTTGGCAGATACCGCTATTTTCGAACGCACTTTTCAAACAGATTTTACATTTTATCGTAATTTTATACGAGAAAACGCTTTTACTTTAGCCGCAGTGCCTTATTGGATTGGATTAATAGGCATAATTATTTTTATTATAAATATAATAATAAAGATAAGGCGGCGAAGAAAAAGAAAAAAACGCCATTCTTATCGATTAAATAGTCGAAAAAGAAATTGGTGATGATTTTTTATGGATAAACTAGCTCTTAAATATCATAATCTTGAGTATAATTGTTCTTTGTGTATACTAAAGGCATTTGAAGAAAAACACAGCGTACCACTTACACATCAGCTTGAAGAATCTTGCAAAGTTATGAGCTCGGGTTTTGGTATTGGTGTTATTTGCAATGCCCTCACAGCAGGTGTTATGATTTTTGGCATTATGCACGACGAAACACTTGCAAAATCTGCCCGTATAGCCCTTCTTTCAGACACCCAAGAAAAATACGGCTCAATCAATTGTGCCCCACTTAAAGATGTTTACGAATGTGAAGATATAATCGCTTATATTGCAAATAAGATTGACGAATTAATTACCAATTAGCTACGCTTTTCCCCACTTGCTAAATTTAATAAACTTTTTTTCAAAAAAATGCTTGCTTTTTTATTTTTTATCTGATATAATAGTCAAGTAGCCTTTTGAGAGTTTATTATTTCGCCGATGTGGCTCAATTGGCAGAGCAGCTGACTTGTAATCAGCAGGTTACCGGTTCGAGTCCGGTCATCGGCTTTAGCAAAATATGGGGGAGTTCCCGAGTGGCCAAAGGGGGCAGACTGTAACTCTGTTAGCTATGCTTTCGAAGGTTCAAATCCTTCTTCCCCCAGAAATTTATTATAATTTTATATTGACGCGGAGTGGAGCAGTCTGGTAGCTCGTCGGGCTCATAACCCGAAGGTCGTTGGTTCAAATCCGGCCTCCGCAATTTTTTTATTATTTATCAAAGTTTTAGATAATGTATCCTCGAAAAAATAGCAAGCTTGGTTTCAAAAACTAGCTTGCTATTTTTTATTATAAACCTTTCATAGTTTCTTTAAGTGTTAAATTGATTGCTCAAAAATTTCGAATAGTTCAAACCTTATCTAATTCATCACCTTTAGTTAATTCGTTTAATTCTATCCAAAGTTGTATTATAATTATAATCATAGTGTTTAATCCTGCACGAGGATAATGTATTTTTTCAATATATAGCTAAAAAAGCGATAACTTTGAATTTATATTCAACGCTATCGCCGTTTTTATATATCTCACATCGTTAATTACAGTGCATCACTTTGGTGCGTAAATATCTTCTGGTTTAGAATCACGATGCTCAAGCACTTCCCAAGTTCGTGGAATTATAAGTTGCTCCCAAGTTTCATGAATGCTATCAACTTCTCGAGTATAATAGTGAGAATTGGTTGCTTCTTGGATATACATGTAACCCCAAGCATTTTTGTCAGAGTTGTCCACCCAAGTAATCATATCTGGCAATAAATCGTACGCACTTTCAGGCAGTCGCCCAAGTGCACGATTTATTATGGCAGCAACTTCAGCACGGCTTATTACATCGTCAGGCATAAACCGACCACCCAAGCCCTCATATCCACTAACCCAAGCGTTGTTAGCTGCTATATTTATATATTCTGCTGCCCAATGTGTGGCTATATCATCAAACATATTCTTCCTCGTATCACTCTTACTTAAGTTCATAAACCTAATTACTGAAGCTGTAAATTCTGCTCTTGTAACTTCACGATTCGGTTGGAATGTACCCTCAGGCATTCCTATAAATATGCCCGCGTTAGCCGTTGTGGATACAGCGTTATTAAACCAATCATCAATCCCTACATCGGAAAACGAACTATCTTGTTTCCAGAACTTAGCTCTATCCGAGTCTGACATAAGTCGGAAAAATATAGTTGCAATTTGTGCCCTTGTAGCTAATCCATTGGGTTGTATTGTATTATCCGCAAATCCAATCAAGAAAGCATGGTGTATTCCAGCCACTGTTTCTTTTCCATATTCTAATTCAGTTGATTGTTCATTTTGAGCTATTTGTTGTGTTGGCGTATTCGCCCACCACTGACCATAACTATTATCTTCACCTGTTGGATAGTTAGGATTAGTCTTATCCTGTTCTTTTGGCGGAGTAATAGATACGATAATATTACCGCCCTCGTCAATCTTAATTTCATGCTTCCAACCTGTAGGCAAATTCACAATGATATTATCTACATCTAAATTTTGACTTGGAGAAAAGACAATTACGATATTTCCATCCTCACCAATAGACTTATTGTAGTTAATATCTGGTGGTGCTATAATCACTACACTGCCGCCGTTGTCTGCTGTGATTTCAATATCAACTTGCGGTATACTTGATGGAGGTGGCGTAATCGTTACGATTATATTTCCGCTTCCGTCGGTATTAACCTCATGCTCCCAATCCGGTGGCAAGTTTATAGCGATACTGTCTTCATCAAGACCCGTATTTGGCGGGAACGTAATAATAATGTTGCCATTGCCATCAGTATTTTTATCATAATCAATACTCGGCGGTGCTATAATTACTATGTTGCCATTGTTGTCTGTTGTAATGTCAATATCAACTTGCGGTATACTTGGTGAAGGTGGCATAATCGTTACGATTATATTTCCATCCTCGTCTTCAGTAATTTCGTGAAGCCATCCGCCTTCCGGAGTTATTACCACCACATCATCTACGTCTGTTTCAGGTGATAGTGTTATTACTATCGTTCCGCCCTCGCTTATCTCAGTATTTTCTATAAGGTTTGGAACATTTGCTGTAATATCGCCATTTTCATCTACTTCAATTACGATTCCAATACTCGGCACTCTTTCAAAACGAACATCAACATTCGTTGCCGCACTCATCCGTGCAATTCCAACAATACTTCTTGGCATATCTGAGTGGTCTTTTGAAAATGAACTGCCGGTTACATCCATCGCAACTACATTCCATAAAGGAGAGTTAGCTTCACCCGTAACTGTTATTATGCTATTTTCTTCTACCCATACGCTGTTCGCTTGAAGTGTATCGTCATATATTGCAACAGGCATATTATTTGCAATTACAGTAACTTTACCTCCAGCCGCAGGAATTTTCGTATAGGTTAGCATATACTCCCATACCCCTATAACCGTAACGCTATGATTAGGCATAACAAACTGCGTATGCCAGCCTATGCCAGCAACATATTCTTCTGGGGTAATAGCGATCGGTATAAAAGCATTTCCTTCTTCGTCAGTAAAAATCCACCCACCGAACCTTGTGTTTTCAGCGATGTCAGGAGCACGATATATAGAGATCATATCTCCTGGCTCAACGTTATCAAGTGCACCTGCTAAATCATTAGTGAGAAGCCTATGATTTGCTACAGTTACCCCAATCGTTGGAACTTCTGCATCCATTAAAAATGAGTGAATGTCGTTATTATCAAATCCGTTACCACTTGTTGGCATTACTTGCAGATTGGATAAAGCCAAAATCGTATTAACTTTTGTGCCATTTCCTGCTGTATTATTATCAATAGAAGCACCCGCACCGCCAATATCTGCAACTATAATATTGCTAAGAACATCATTAAATCGCTCAAGCATAGTTGTGCTACCTGAAGTTTGAATTCCAAGACCTAATCCGCCTCCATCTAAACCAGCAAAATTGTGGTTAATAGAACTGGTATTCATACGCATAATACCAACACCATCTACAAAAACACCTCCACCAATACCTCCTACAGAATTATGCCTAATCTCCGCAGGGTAATAAGGCCGGTCTAACCCTTCGGCGAGTAAAAAAGTACCTGCACCGCCAACAAAAACACCACCGCCGCGGCTTAATGTGCCATTAATTGTGTGATGTTGTACAACTCCACCTTGCATATTAAAGGTTCCGCCGCCAACAAACACACCGCCACCTTGCCCATTGTTCGCCAAGTGGTTGTTTTCAATGCGGGGCGTTTGCAAAGATGCTTCACCTATCATACTAAAAAGCACATCAGAATCGGGACGTATATAAACACCGCCACCCTGACTTTGGGTGCCATTAGCAATTCCAAGCGATGTATTGTCTGCAATTGCACCACCAAACATGTTGACTGCATTATCTGTTCCAGCTAATGATATCCCTCCGCCGCGACCTGTGGCAGTATTTTCTGCAATTGTGCCTCCAGTCATGGTAACAATGGCGTTAATGCCTGTTATACGAATGCCACCGCCATCTCCTGCATTTGAATTATTATTAATTTCAGCAGCATCTGATATATTAACCCGAGAATTAGACGACATGCTTATACCAGAACCTCTATTTTCTGTTATTCTACCGCCAGACATGCTAAATACTCCACTGGTTGAAGCACTGCTTAAATGAACAGCAGGACCGTTTTGATCTCTAATTACGCCATCGTACATATTAAATGTGTTATGATCGCTAACTAGCACGGCATTAGCACCTGCACGTTGATTTCCATTGTTCTCAATCACACCGCCGTACATATTAACGGTGCCGCTATTAGTTTCAAAGTGTATAGCATTGGAATTGGCGTTGGAAGACAAATTACGCGTAATAGTGCCCTCGTACATATTAAAAGTGCCCTCAACAGATATTGCGCCCCAACTGCTTTGAATGCCCGTAGTATGATTATCAGCAATTAGAGGATTACCTCCTAGCATATTAAAGGTGGCTCCGCTACTAACACGCACTGCACTTCCATTTCCTCCAGCCGGCGAGCCGTGCATTCGGCGGGATTCGTTATTAACAATCTCGGCACTTCCAGACATATTAAATATGGCGTTCCCTGTTAATGCAACCCCACCACCATTGCCAGTTTGAGTGGTTCTGTTTGAACTAATCACTCCGCCTGTCATGTTAAAAAGGCCTCCGTTTGCAAATACGCCACCACCATAACCAACAGTGCTTTCGTTTGATATTTTGTGCCCATTAGCACTATTGTCGTCAATCGTGCCGCCTGTCATGTTAAAGGTGGCCGTACCAGTCATATATACACCGCCGCCAGTAGCTGCATTATTGCTTGCAATTAGCCCGCCTTGCATATTAAAAACACCTCCACTGTTAACAGTTATGCCGCCGCCTTGCATTGCAGTATTTCTGTAAATGCTAACATTGTCGTATAAATTTAATACAGCACCATTATCTACAACAATAGGACTATTTTCATTAGCCGTATTAAACCCAGTTATTGTGAGATTTCCAGCCATTGAAGATTCCGAGCCTAAATTTAAAACTGCACCGCTTCCTAAAACAAAGGCAGGCAATGTTCTTACATCAGAAGCATTTGCAAGCTCGTAGTTACCTTCGGCTATTAGCGTTATTTCAATATTATTAAGATAAATTACATCTATAAAATCAATATTATCGTTAACTACAATAATGCCCCCTCCAAAGCCCGCTAAGGAAGCTATTGCATCCTGCAACTCATCGAAATTAGAAGCATATATATGAGAGGATAACGAGGAAAACTCAGCGTACACATCACTAAATGCTTCAGTGCCTAATTCAGCAGCAGGTGCAGTAGCAAACGCAACACTCTGAAGCAGCATAGTAAGTACGATAAATGATACAAATATTCTTTTTCTAAGTGACATCTCTGTGCACTTCATTAATAAAACTCCTCCTTTTCAAAAATTTATTTTTTCAGAAAGTTAGAAGATGTTTTCTTGCTTTCTCTTCCTAGTTAATATAGCCAATTTAAAATTTATTATTTTATATCAGCAATTTCAAATTATGGATATTAAATAAAATAAAAATGGCAATGGTGTATAATCCCATTCACACAATTTTTCTTGCATTTTTTGTTGCTGCCTCACTAAAGCCTTTCAATGCCAATTTTAAATAACCGCCCATGTTGTTTTTGTCTTGATGGTCTTTCCCATATATCACTTGTATAAAAAAATCTAGCCAACTCAAGCTATACCAGTTGTTGGCTAGATTTTTTTATATTAATGACCTCATATTTTACTTTGTTCTCTTCTCAATAAACACCAACAACGCATTAGTTATAATACCTAGCATAGCTGATAGTATCACACCCCACAAAATTCTGTTGTTATTGCCAGTTTCCAAACCTATGGTTATAAGCGTGCCAATACCACCAGCACCAATGAAAGCAGCAATTATAGCTATAGCAATGGTTGAAACGAGAGCCAAACGTATACCAACAAAAATTGGCTTTAACGACAAAGGCACACGTACTTTGAAAATTACTTGAGTGCGAGCCATTCCCATGCTTATGGCTGCTTCGATTATAGCGGGGTCTACCTCGTTAAGCCCTGTAATAAAGTTGCGTAATAAAATAAATTGATTATAAAGCACTAAAACCGTTATAGCTGTATTTCTGCCTAACCCCAAAACGGGTATCATAAGTGCAAACAAAGCTATGCTTGGAATGGAGTATACAATAGAAAATAAATAAGTTATAACCATGCTTAATCGCTTAAAAAACATCGCCACGACTGTTAAAAAACCTGCAAGAAGAACGGACAAAATAAGGGCAATTAAAACCATTTGTATATGCTCACTTAACGCCCTAAGCAGCAGATTATAGTTTCGTTGGGCAAATTGTATAAATTCCAATTAAATCAGCCCTTTCCAAAACTTTTCTTGCTCACGGCACGAGAGTATCAAGGATTTAACAAATTCGTCAGCTGGATTTTTCACGATATTTTCAGGGGTGTCAAACTGACATACTTGACCCTCGTTCATAATAATCACCCTTGTTCCAAGCTTTAAAGCCTCATTAATATCGTGGGTAACAAACAAAAAGGTTTTCTTCAAACCACCATGGATACGTTTAAGCTCATCTTGAAGGTTAAGACGATTAATGGCATCAATAGCTCCGAAAGGCTCATCAAGTAGCATAATTTTAGGGTCCACAGCCAAAGCTCTTGCAAGCCCTACACGCTGTTGCTGCCCACCCGATAATTGGCTAGGATACCTCTTCAAAAATTCATTTGGATTAAGACCTACTAATTCCGCTAACTCATGTACGCGGTCGTCTATGCGTTTTTTATCCCATTTCAAAAGCTTTGGCACGGTTGCAATATTCTCGGCTATTGTCATATGAGGAAAAAGCCCTATTTGCTGTATAACATAGCCAATACGCCGCCGCACCTGCACAGGGTCTACATCTCTTATATTTTCTCCAAACAGAATTATGTTGCCCGAATCTGGGTCGTAAAGGCGGTTTGTCATCTTTAGCAAAGTAGTTTTACCCGAGCCTGATGAACCAAGAATTGTAATAAACTCGCCCTCGTTTATAGTTAAAGTTACGTCGTTTACGGCGTTGTAGCTTGCATTTTTAAACCGTTTAAACACATGTTGATATTCAATTGCAACTATAGAGTTTATCATCATGGTAAAGCCTCGAAAAACTCTCGTGCAACTTCTTGTATATCTCTGCCATAAACAATTACTTGGGAATTTAAATGAAGTAATACGGATGTGCTAAAATGCGGAGCTAAACTATTTAATACATCCGCAACTTCAGGATGCTCTTCTAAAACAACATTTCTAACGATTGGAACCAAGTTATATGGTGGCCAGATTACTATATCTTCTACAAGCAATGTGTAGTAGTGAGTGTTGTAAAGATGTCCGTCTGTAGTAAATGCAACACTTACATCTGCTGCGTTTGTGCGAAGAGCTTCATATCTTGCACCGCCACCCATTATATTTACATCATAAAAATCGAAAGAACCAAAAGCCGCAACCATAGCAAAAAGCCCATCCTCACGGTCAAGAAATTCTGCGGTGGAAACGAAGCGTAGTTGGCTTGCATGTGGCTGTAAATCTGATATAGTTGTAATGCCTAGTTCTTGTGCAAGTTCTGTACGAATTACAATTCCTTGCCCATTGTGTGCTTTGGTAAAATTAAGCCATGTAATTTGGTAACGCTCGTAATATTCTCTTTTAACAAGTTCATAAACCTCTAAGGGGTCGGTCATTAGAGGAAAACCAAGCACAGTCAAAAGCCCCGTTCCTGTATATTCAGGATAAAGGTCTATTTCCCCGCTTACAATAGCAGTATGTACAAGCCCGCTAGAAAGATTGTGCCCTGTACGGTCTACTGTAAATCCAGCCGATTCAAGAGCAAGAGAGTATATTTCGGCAATAATTAGGCTCTCTGTAAAATCTTTGCTGCCAACACGAATTACATCTCCATTATTTCCCCCGCAAGCGGCAAAAGTAGAAATTAACAAGAACGCCGCCAACACAGCACTTGCAAGTTTAAAGTATTTCTTTTTCATATATAAAAATCCTCCTTAAACACGTTTATACCTCTTTAAAAGTCGGTCGAGCAAATCAAGCATAAATACCGACACAAGAGATAAAAGTGCAACAGATACGCCTCCTATTAACAATAACTCGGTACGCCTTACACTAATCCCTTGAAAAATAATTTGCCCAAGACCTCCCGCACCAATTAAGGAAGCGATTGTGGTACTTGCCACAATTTCAACCATGGCTGTTTTTATGCCTGCAAGTATTAGTGGCAAAGCAAGCGGCAGGCGAACCTTTAGCCACATTTGAAGCGGCGTCATGCCCATAGCTTTGGAAGTTTCAAGCATAAAAAAGGGTACTTCTTCAAGCCCAGCCACAGTATTCATCAAAATTGGCGGGATTGCTAGAAATGTTAATGCCGTCATTGCAGGGCCTATTCCGATACCAAAAAAACGGATTGACAAAACCAAAACCGCTAAGCTGGGTACAATTCTAAGCACTTGAAACAGCCCAATTACCCATTTTTTATACTTACTAAATCTTACACACAGTATGCCAAAAAGGCAGCCAATAAAAATTGACATAGCAAGAACGCGGAGGCTTATGCTAACATGCCGTCTAAGCATTATTAAGTAAGCCTCCAAATTATTTTCAAAATACAAAATAATACTGTTCCACGTTTCTCGCATTATCTAAACCTTTTCCCCAACTTTGAAATATTTTAATATAGAGTGATAAACCAGCGGGTCCATTTTATGAATATCAATAGACCTGAACCAGTTAATAACAGCTTCCTGCGAATCCCTTGGAGGATTAGTTAAACTTGCATCAATATGCGAATTAAGCACCTCTCCAAAAAACGTGTGGAAGTTGCCAACCAAATGAGTGTGCGACAATTTACATTCAAGCACACAATGGCTTGCATCTAAAATAGGAACACGAGCTTTTTCGCCCCATGTAAAGGCATATTTAACGGCATCTTTAACAGTATCTTCGCCTGATACAGAACCAACATAATCAGCCAACGGAGCCATTTCTACATTGCAAAGATTAATCGAAAATTCTCCGGTACGCTGTATGTTGGCAATAGTGCGTTTAGCCGCCATGCTCACAATTATGTTTTCCGGCGGACCCGGCGTGTTACTAACGCAAGTGATGGTGCTTAAGTTCTCGGAACCATCTTCGTTACAAGTGCCAACAATCCATACAGGCCTCGGTGTAATAGTCCACACAACATGGTGAAAAAGCATATCAAGCTGCGGGATTGATTGTTTTTCTACTTTTTTCATTATGACCAATCCTTTCTATAAGTCTATAATCATTCTAGAGATTATATCTATAATACAGCTTTTAAAGCTTAAACACCATGACATAATTGGCATGAAATAATGCGTATATTACGCCCACTTTGTCATATCACGCTAATGCCATAATATTTTAGTGCATCTGCTTTTATAGTTGTGGCAGTATCGTTTCTTCCTATGCCATAAGCCACATGGTATGCCCGAACTAAGTGCGTTTTAATTATATGCTCCTCTTCACCCAGTTTATGATAACAATCTGCCATACAAAATAGCATTTCTGGAATACGCCTTAAATTATTATACTCACGGCAAGCATCAACTGCATTGTCGCAAGCTCTTAAAGCCTCTTTGTATTTGCCTGCATTTCTTAATAGTCGTGCTAACGCAAAATATAACGAAGGAAATATAACTATTTTGTCTTCCTCAGATACCCTGTTATTCTCGCGAATATTAATCATAGATTGTACAATTAATATAGCCCTGTCATATTCTCCTAATGTCGCCAAACACTCTGCCATGCTAAGTGCAATAAGAATTTCGTTGTAAGACATACGGTACTCAGAGATTTTACTTTCATCGAAACTTGGCTTTGACATAAACATGGTTTTTAGTAAAGCATCCATCGTTTCGGCAGACGGTACAGTCATTTCGATTAATATTTTTACATATGATACAAATTGCTTAATTACAGGCTGTTTTATAAGCGTACTTTTTTCAAAATCGACGATGATATTTCTTGCCCCAATCCAATCATCGTTACCTAGCTGCCGTTTAAGGCGTTTATAATCCCTGTAACTGGCATATTCACTAGAGTCTAAATAAAGCAACCAAAAATCTTCAGTAGGGCTTCCGAGTAGCTCAAGAGTAGTGATAAACTGCCATACATCCATTAAAGCTTCGCCCGATTCTATCCGTGCTAATTGGCGAACGCTTATAAACAATTGCTCGGCCATTTCTTCTTGACTAAGCCCCATTTGTTTTCTCATTGATTTTATAATATCAGCACTACTTGTTTTCATAAAGCCTCCTTAAAATACATAGATGTGGTGCTTGAAATAAGTATAGCATAGCAAAAGAGCATCTGTACAGATGCTCTTTTGCTATGCTTATATCTTTGTTATTATCAATCACCAGATTCTACAAGAAATCCAAGCATAAACTTGCATATTTCTTCATAATTGCCATCTGCTAACAACTTGAAGTAAAGACTTCGCATAAAATTCTTGCGATTTACATGCAGATAACAGTCGTATGGCATAGTACCTTTCCAGTATTCGCTATCTTTCATGTTAAGGCTATCAAGCCAAGCAATTATCTCGCTATTTGTTAAAAGCTTTCTCCATATAACCACCATAGTGGCATCTGCTAAACGCTCGTCATCATTTGCGTCATACACAAGGGCTTTATTGCAAGCCAGTTTTTTAATAGCCTCTAAAACTTCGAGCATACCATTGCGTCCAACGCTAAAGCCTTCGCCATCTATATCAATAACTTTACCGCAACCAACAATATTGTAAAGAGCATCTGCGATATGAGCAACAGCGTGTGCCCAACCCTTGCCATCTACATAGCCGCGATAGTCTTTTTCTAAGCTAATATAATGTAACACGGTTTCCTTGATTTTATTTACTTCTTCAGCCGATAAGAACGGTTTTTCATCCTGCATACAAAAGGCCACGGATACTACAAGTGAAGAAAACGAACGTGTAAACACAGAATCTGTGCCATTTTCGCCAATGCCATAGAATAAGTGAGTATTACTAAGGCAAACTCCTAATATCTCTTTCATTTTTTCTGGTGAAATAATGCCCTTATATTCGCCCCATTGCATAAAGGTTTTTTCTATCAGCTTATCTCTAAGCTCTGCATCGGTATGCCCAATAAATTTTAGCATATCGGCTATTATGCTATCAACATCTGTTCCGTCAGGCACATTGTAATCATTATCTCTTATTTCTATAAGTAATTGTTTTAATTCTTCAGAAGTTCTCATAATTATTTCCTCCCATAGTATATACTTAGCATAAGTGTACCACATTATCCTACAGTAAGATATAATTAGATTCCTTTAAATCATTTTATACATAAACAAAAAACCCGCACATCAACTTTTACGCTTATGTGCAGGCTTTATCTACTTACGATATACTATGTTTTTGATGGTTCCTTCAGATAAGCCAAATTGGCTGGATAATGTATTTAAACTTATTCCACAAGACTTATACAAATGCCTTATCTCTAAGTTTCTAGCCTCAAGCCGCTTTTTTTCACCGCTCGCTTCACCCCAACGCATATGCTTCTCTTTTGCTTTTGGGATATAAATAAGACCATTCTCCACATAGCTTTGTATTTCGTTTAAAAGTGCATGAGGAAGAATCTCATCTGCCCTAATATACTTCATAATTCTCGACTCTCTTTCCTTAAAAATTCCATAAGGTATATTAAGAGTCCAGAAAAGGCGTTACTTTAACACGTCGGTTGCCCCCTTTTATATAATTCTATATAATTATACTAAATACCGCACAAAATAGCAACAGAAAAAATTAGAGATTTTTTATATCTTCCCAACTTTCCATACTACTACTATAACACAGAAATACCCCTCAAAAGTCTCAAATTTGTTTCAAATTTTTTTAAAACAAAAAGCAGATACTTAAAAAATATCTGCTCTTATATTTACGATACAATATGTTTTTAATAATTTCTATCCATTACCATCTTTTGTGCTTACTTCACCAAATTTTTTATACTCATAATAGTCTGTTATACTATCATACATTTCTTTTAAAACAGCAACAATTGGTATAGCAGCAATCATGCCCAAAATACCAGCAATAGCTCCACCAACAGTTATACTTATAATAACCAAAAGCGGACTAAGTTTAAAAGAACCACTCATAAGCCTTGGCTGTATGATGTTTGCATCTATCTGCTGTGTAATTAATAAGGTTAGTGCTATTATTGCACCCATCCCAATTCCTTGCGTAAGAGCAACAACAATTATAGCAATAAGCGTGGCAAAAATAGAGCCAAAATACGGCACATAATTAAAAATCCCAAGTATAAGACCAAGAAGTAAAGCAAATGGCGAACGTATTATAAGTAGCTGGATTGTTGCAAGAGTGCCAAGAATCATGCCATCTATGGTTTGCATACGAACATACTCTCTAAAATTCTCATTTAAACGGCCTGCATAGCCAATAATCGCACCACTAACCTTTGTATTCGTGTACACTCTAATAAATCTGCTAAGAAAGCTCTTAAATTTATCCTTTTCCATTAAAACATATATTGACGAAATAATTGCAATTACACCAGTAAACATAGCAGAGCCAACATCAACAATAACACCAATTGGCGACATTAAATTATCAATACTAAAACCCGAAAACATATCACCAAACCAAGCAAATACATTTTCAGGGCTTATCTGAAGCCCAAAAAGCTCTAGCTCGTTAAATTCGTTGATAAGCCACAATATGCTCTCCCAATATGTTGGAACATTTTCTACAAATAAAACAATACTGTTTCTTATTGCAGGAATAATCCAGTTTAGTATCAAGGCAATAATAGTTAAAAAAATTAAAATAACACTAAGAACACTAAGGAGCCTTTGCTTTTTTAAAATAAATTTGTTATTGCTTTTTGCAAGCAACTTTTGAATTGCACTGCACGGAATGTTTACAATATACGCAATCATAAATCCATAAAAAAATGGAGTTAATATGCTTCGCACTTGCCCTATAAAGCTAAAGAAAAAACTAATTTCAAGAACAATGGCAACTGTAATAATAATAGACAGTGCGAGCAAGTAATATGGTAATAAATATTTAAATTTTTCTCTATTAAACGGTTTTTTCACATTGGGCCTCCTGTTATGTTGTTATATTTTATAAAAAATGCTAGAGAAAGGTACATAATTTAAGTTATGCACCTCTTTAGCATGTTATTTAATTTTTACTCACAAACTTCTTGCTCTGTTTCTTTGCATTCTTCACAATTTAGCTCTTTGTATTTTGCAACTATACCATATATAGTAGCACCAACCCCTACAGCTAATAAAATCCATTTTAACGCTTTCATGCTTTCGCCTCCTAAATATTTTCGCTTGTTATGATTATATCATAACAAATCCATTTAGTAAACTATATTCTTGCGTTACTTAATATGCTTCAATCTTTTATTTGAAATTTGCATAAAAAAAGAGCTCAAACATCTTTTTATTGACTTTTTTTGTTGCTTTTTATAGAATATAACTATAATTATATAAGGAGATACAAAATGCAAACATACATTTTAGCACTAGACCAAGGAACCACAAGCTCTCGTGCAATAATATTTGACGAAAAACAAAATATAGTTATCACTTCACAAAAAGAGCTTAATCAATTTTTTCCAAAAGAGGGTTGGGTGGAACACGACCCTCTGGAGATATACAACTCTCAGCACTCGGTTATGATCGATGCCCTTTTAAAAAGCCAAATATCACCCAAGCAAATAGCGGGAATAGGCGTAACAAACCAGCGAGAAACCACAATTTTGTGGAACAAAGCAACTGGCAATCCAATTCATAATGCTATTGTGTGGCAATGCCGCAGAACAGCGAATGAGGTTGAAAACCTTAGAGCAAAGGGCTTATCTGAATATATTAGAGATACTACGGGACTTGTTTTAGACGCGTATTTTTCAGCCACTAAAATAAAATGGATACTTGACAACACAGAAGGAGCGAGAGAAGCCGCAAGACGTGGTGAAATTCTATTTGGAACGGTCGACTCTTGGCTTGTTTGGAAGCTTACAAACGGTGCTGTACACATTACAGATTACACAAATGCCTCTCGCACAATGCTTTACGATATACATAATCTTTGTTGGGATGAAAAACTTTTAGAAGAGCTGGATATTCCCAAGGAGATATTGCCAAAGGTTCGCTCTAGCAGTGAAATCTATGGTTACACTAATATACAGGGTACAAAAATTCCAATTGCAGGGATAGCAGGAGACCAACAAGCCGCACTTTTCGGGCAATGCTGTTTTGAGCGTGGCGATATTAAAAATACTTATGGCACAGGTTGCTTTTTGCTTATGAATACTGGCAATGAAGCTCATAAAAGCGAAAATGGACTTCTTACCACCATGGCTGTTAGTTTTGGCGGAAAAATTCAGTATGCTTTAGAGGGTAGCGTGTTTATAGGCGGTGCAGTTATTCAGTGGCTTAGAGATGAAATGGGTCTAATAACAGATAGCACTGATGCAGAGTATTTCGCAAGCAAAGTTCCAAACACTGGCGGAGTTTATTTTGTTCCTGCATTTTCGGGGCTTGGTGCCCCGCATTGGGATATGCACGCACGCGGGCTTATAATAGGTATTACAAGGGGAACCAAGCAAGCACATATAATACGTGCCGCACAAGAAGCCATAGCATATCAAAGCCATGATTTGGTTCGTATTTTAGAGCGTGAAACTAATACTGTTATTACCGAACTTAATGTAGATGGCGGTGCATCTAGAGATAATTTTTTAATGCAATTTCAAGCCGATATACTTAACGCCAAAGTTACAAGACCCCTGGTTCGTGAAACAACTGCTCTTGGGGCGGCCTCTCTTGCAGGGCTTGCCGTTGGTTTATGGAAAGATTTAAACGAGCTAAAAACGCTACGCAAACATGATATGGCATATATGCCAAATATGGAGATTGATGAACGTGAAAAACTGCTTTTAGGCTGGAACAAGGCCGTAAAATGTAGCTTAGGCTTTGCAAATTGATTTATATTACTTACTAAATTTAATATCTTGCAAAATAACACCATTGCCTATTATACCATTTAATGGAAATTCCAGTGGTGAACCATAGCCTCTGTATGATGGTTAATTAAGCTAATAGCCTTACTATACTAAAGAGGTCGTTTAAGTTGAGCCAAAATTTTTAGCTTTGGTAAATGAATTTCTTTCGCTATCACGTATCTATGATACCGAAGTAATGAGAGCGTTGCAAGAGAAATTTAAGAAGTATTTAAAAGACAATAAAGATACGTAAGATAAGCAAATGATGAGGTTGATATGCTTGTGCTTCCTTTAGTAAAGTTAAATGAAGGCCTGCAATGTCGTGATCAAAGCCTATATAAAATACGCCTTGGTTTAGGAATAAATATATTAAATTATAGAGTATGCAAGTGTAAAAGTCAACACACAAAACCCCTTGACACATATACGAGTAATAATTTATAATTAAATACATAGAGGTGCGGATAATCGGAGAGCAATAGTGTAAGTAAGGTTTGCACATTGCCATGTAAGCTTTGGGTGTTAAAGGTGAGCACAGCTAATACTAAAGCCGAATGGGTTTTCGCCGAAAAGTTTGCCATGTGCTTGTGGCTTTCTTTGGGAGTGTTGCTAAGTGCAACACTACTGCGATGCGATATGTGTCGGGCGCTATTATGTTTTATACATAGTAGTGCCCTTTTTAAATTTTATTGAGGAGAGATTTTAATGGAAAAAGCAATGATAAGGCTTAGGATGGGAACGAATGATGCCCATTACGCAGGCAATTTGGTAGACGGTGCAAAAATGCTACAACTTTTTGGTGATGTTGCAACAGAGCTTTTGATAAGACATGACGGCGACGAAGGTTTGTTTGTAGCCTACGACAATGTAGAGTTTTTAGCACCTGTATACGCTGGTGATTATATTGAAGCAACGGGCGAAATTGTGTCAGTTGGCAATTCTTCGAGGAAGATGACTTTTCAGGCGGTGAAGGTGATTTGCCCTGTACCAGAAGCAGGCGTTACGGCAGCGGAGCTTTTGAAAGAGCCGATTGTTGTGTGCCGTGCAAGTGGAACTTGCGTTGTGCCAAAAGATAAACAGAGATATGGTAATTAATATGTATTTATATCATTATTTTGAAAAAAAGCGAGGACCTTTTCTTTGCTTGTCTGCATTGCCTGATGATGAGGTGCAAAAATTATTAGAATCTTATAGGGAAGTTGATAAATCTAATGGAAAGAAAACAGTGGTTGGTAGCGTATATGATGACGAGTATATGAAAATACGCCGCCGTCAAGAATATATGACTCGTACAACGTTTATAGAAAAAGGCGACAAGCCAGTTAGACAAGCACCGTTTTATATGATGCTAAGGGATAGCGATGTTTACGAAGATGGTATTTTAGATTGGTATAGTGAAACTGATTGCATAAAAATCCCTGTAGAAGAATTTAATATGGACACAGTTTCGTTTACATATGGCGATCAATGCCAAACATGCAACCCTGCTCGGTATGAAGAATTTTTGACAGGAAAATTTAGACCAAACATATTCACTTTTAAAGAAATTGTGGAAGTCATTAATGAGCGTGGGTGGATACCATTTGTAGGCACAAGCGATTGGTCTAAACCGTGGTATATCGAGGCACAAGTGTGGAGCGATGATGAGTTTATCAACAAATACAGGAATTTATAGGAGTGCAAGCATGGATATAAAAGAGGTATACTGTGAATTATTCACAAAAGATAGCGAATCTCTTGCAGATACAATTCTAGAGGAGCTAGAAATTGATGAAGCACGGCTAAGTGAGTTTTTAAAGCATCATCAAAACCTTGCATTTACGGCAAAATACAAAGATGAGGTGTGTGGCTTTATTTATGGGTACACTTTGATGTCTTTAAGCACAGCACCTCAATTGTTTATATATGCGGTTGATGTTTTGAGCAAATTTCAAAATAAAGGTATTGGGAGCAAGCTATTTCAATATGTTGTTGAGTATAGTAGAGAAAATGGCTTTTCGGAGTGTTTTGTTATGACAAATAAAAGTAACAAAAGTGCGTGCAGGGTTTATGAAAAAGCTGGCGGCAAAAGTGATTATGAAGATGAGATACTATACGTTATAGAACATAACAAAAATTGAACGGAAGGTGCATAAATGGAAAAACTTATTATAACCGCCGCAATTTGCGGGGCAGAAGTTACTAAAGAACATAACCCTGCTGTGCCGTATACAGTAGAAGAAATTGGGCAAGAGGCATTAGCGGCATATAAAGCAGGAGCTTCGATAATTCACTTACATGTTAGGGAAGACAATGGCATGCCAACCCAATGTAAAGAGCGTTTTTCAGAATGCATTAAAGAAATATTGAGGCTTTGCCCTGATGTAATAATACAACCATCAACAGGTGGAGCAGTTGGCATGAGCAATGAAGAGCGTATGCAACCACTAGAACTTAAGCCAGAAATGGCAACTTTGGACTGCGGAACAGTAAACTTTGGCGGCGACGAAATTTTTATAAACACCGAAAACATGATTAAAGAATTTGGAACAAGAATGATAAACTACGGCGTTAAGCCCGAGGTAGAAGTTTTTGATAAAGGCATGATAGACACGGCTATAAGGCTTTGTAAGCAAGGCTTTATAAAACCGCCTATGCACTTTAATTTTGTTATGGGTGTTAATGGTGGAATTGCTGCAACTGCTCGCGATTTTACATATCTTGTTGATAGTATTCCACAAGATTCTACGTTTACGGTTTCGGGCATTGGCAGGCACGAGTTTCCTATGGCTGTTTTGGCAATTGTTACGGGTGGGCATGTTAGGGTTGGCTTTGAAGATAATGTGTATTTAGAAAAAGGCGTTTTGGCAAAATCTAACGGAGAACTTGTTGAAAAGGTTGTAAGGCTGGCGAAAGAATTAGGGCGAGAAATTGCAACGCCTGAAGAAGCGAGAAAAATTTTGGGGCTTTTACAATAAAACCACAGGAGTATTACTATGTCAAGTCCACAATAGATATGTAGCGAAACAAAAATTGCTAATATGTCTGTTCGTCATTAGACTTGTACCGAAAATAAAAAATATAAACTAGGAACGTCATTGCGAAACCCTGTAAGGGTTGAAGCAATCCATGATTTTTCCTATATTTCGGTGCTTGCATGGATTGCTTCGTCGTACTTCCTTGTGGTTTGCCCTTTGGGCAAACTGGCTTCGCCACTCCAAGCAGTTTTCTCAAGCGGTTTCGCTGTGCCCAGTGCTTTCGCTCTGCGAAAGTGGCCTTCGGCCAGTTTTCCGTAGGAAAACCACAAGTACTGGCTACGCCACTCTGCCATAGGCAGAGCGCAAAGGGAAAACCGGTCAAAGACCGCTTTCGCAAGGCGAAAGTGCCAAAGCACGGCGAAAGCACTTGACTCCTCGCAATCACTTTTTACTCTTGTTTCGCTACATGTCTATTGACTTGTAGGGGACGGTGTTTCTACGTCCTGAAGGTTAACTAATAATATGGAAAGGTGAAAAATAGTGATAAGTAGTGTTAATCTAGTTGGTAAAAAAGTCATTTTAACACCATTTACAAAGGAATTATGGCACGAATTTTACAAGGATTATGTGCCAGATCCTATGATGGATACTAACCCATACACATATAATTTTGAAAAAGGTGAAGAAAATTATTACCTAAAAACAAACGATAACACAAGGCTATACTTTACAATTATGTGTGAAGGGAAAATTGTTGGGCAAATTTACCTTAAAAACATAAATAATGATGATAAATCTGCTGAAATTAGCATAGCACTTTCGCAAAATTCCTTTAAAAATAAGGGTGCTGGAACAGAAGCTTCACTCCTTCTTATAGGCTATGCCCTTAATAGCCTAGGATTTGAAAAATTGGCTGCTACTTCGGTTTTGCGAAACGCTAGAAGTCAACACGTGCTTGAGAAAATAGGATTTAAATATACTCATGAAGACGAAAAATTTAAACACTATGAAATACTCAAAAAAGAAAGGTGAGAACAATGCACAAAAAAACATGCAAATACGGCACAAACAGAGTTTTAGAACCTGCTGGTGTTTTGCCACAAGCGGCACAAAAAATTGACAACTCAATGGAAATTTATTCTAACGAAATCTTGATAGATGTTTTAGCACTTAATATAGATTCGGCTTCGTTTACTCAATTAAAGCAAGAAGCTAATGGAGATAAAGTAAAAATAGCCAAAAAAATAATGGAAATCGTTGCAGACAGGGGCAAAATGCAAAATCCTGTTACGGGTTCTGGCGGGATGCTTATCGGTAAAATTGCAAAAATCGGGGTAAACATTAAGAATTCTGATTTAAAAGTTGGCGATAAAATTGCCACTTTGGTATCACTATCACTAACACCGCTAAAAATTACAGAAATTAAAGAAATTCATATGGATTTAGATAGAGTTGATGTTATTGCCCAAGCAATTTTGTTTGAATCTGGCATTTATGCAAAACTACCTGATGACATGAGCGAAGCTTTGGCTCTAGCCGCTTTAGATGTTGCAGGTGCACCTGCCCAAACCGCAAAACTTGTAAAACCGGGCGACAGTGTTTTAGTTTTAGGTGCAGGCGGAAAATCGGGCATGATGTGCTGTTATGAGGCTATGAAAAGGGTTGGCCCCACCGGCAACGTAGTTGGCGTTTGTATCTTGGAAGAAGACAGAGAAAAACTTTTATCAAACAAGCTTTGTCACCATGCAATTATCGCTGATGTTACAAAACCTTTAGAGCTTTTAGAAAAAGTTATGGAAGCTAATAATTCGCAAGAATTTGATATATCTATCAACTGTGTTAACGTTCCAAATAGCGAAATGGCAAGCATACTACCTGTTAAAAATGGTGGTACGGCTTACCTATTCTCTATGGCAGTAAGCTTTACAAAATCGGCACTTGGGGCAGAGGGCGTTGGCAAAGATGTTACCATGATTATAGGCAATGGCTACACAAGAGGCCATGCAGAAATAACACTTGCGGGTCTTCGTGAAAGTGCTGCTTTAAAAGCTATTTTTGAAGAGAAGTATATATAATACCAATTCTCAACAAACATCTGTGTTTTTTATCGCTCAAAACGCCGCCCGACACAGTCGTCGGCTTCGCTCTAAAACCACAGTGTTTGATTGGGATTGGTATAAGGAGGCGTAAAATATTATGAGAAATGAAATTTTTAAAAATATCCCCAAAGAAAACTGGAACGACTGGATATGGCACTTACAAAACAGAATAGAAACGGCAGACGATTTAAAAAAACTAGTAAAAATCGACCCATCGGAAGAAGAAGGTATTGTTAAATGCCTAGAGCAATTTAGAATGGCGATAACGCCTTATTATCTTTCGCTTATAGATTTAAGTAATCCTGATGACCCTATTAGAAAGCAAGCAGTGCCATCATTTTTTGAAACTAATGTTTTGGCAGAGGATATGGCAGACCCTCTTCATGAAGACGAGGATTCTACAGTTCCGGGGTTAACTCACCGCTACCCTGATAGAGTATTGTTTTTAGTTACCGACCAATGTGCGATGTATTGCCGCCACTGCACAAGAAGACGTACGGTTGGTGAGCGTGATGCAGCAAAACCTACAGAAGATATTTATAAAGATATCGATTATATTGCAAACCATCCTGAAGTGCGTGATGTTTTAATTTCTGGCGGAGATTCGTTACTTTTATCAGATGATAAGATTGAAGATATTTTAAAACGCCTGCGTGCAATACCTCATGTAGAAATTATTCGCTTTGGTAGCCGCTTGCCTGTTGTTTTACCACAAAGAATTACAGATGAGTTCTGTGATATGCTTAAAAAATACCATCCAATTTGGATAAATACGCATTTTAACCATCCAGATGAGATTACAGAAGAATCTAAGGCGGCTTGTGAAAAGCTTGCAAATGCTGGTGTGCCTCTTGGAAATCAGTCGGTTCTTTTAGCAGGCATAAACGATTGCGTGCATATTATGAAAGACCTAGTTCAAAAGCTTACAAGAATTAGGGTTAGGCCTTATTATATTTACCAGTGCGACCTTTCTTTAGGGCTTTCGCACTTTAGAACACCTGTTGCTAAGGGTATCGAAATTATAGAATCTCTAAGAGGGCATACTTCGGGCTATGCCGTTCCAACTTTTGTTGTAGATGCACCGGGTGGTGGCGGCAAAATACCTGTTATGCCTAATTACCTTATATCTTACGGAGCACATAAGGTTATTCTTCGTAATTACGAGGGTGTTATTACAACGTATACAGAGCCAACAACTTACGAAAATAACTGCAAGTGTGATGTTTGCTTGGGTAAAAAAGAGGTTAAGTATGAGGGAATTGCGGCACTTATGAATAATCAGCAATTAGCTTTAGAACCTAAGGACTTATCTCGTAAAAAGCGTAATGAGTAGGAGCATATACAAATGAGAAAGTATGAAATATCTGCTATTCTTATGATAATACGTAGGAGTATTAAGGCTGATAGGTGGTATAGGGCTTTTTAAAAATCTTGTTTGGGCCTTGCATTGTCTTTGATAAATTGCATACTTACGTTATCACTTATGATGCTGATGTTTCCTTTTGGGATTAAAGATGGAATATTTGCATCTATTGCCTTAGTTTTGATATTAACACAATACTTTGGTAAAAAGAAAATTATATAGGCACTTATTAAGGAGTTACTTTAAATATGAAAAAGTTTTTTAAAGAATTTAGAGAATTTGCCCTAAGAGGAAATGTTATGAGTTTAGCCGTTGGTATGATGATAGGCGTTGCTTTTCAAGATGTTGTTTCATCTTTATCGGAAAATATTCTTTCGCCTATCATTGGGCTTTTTGGTGGACAAAATTTTGATACGCTTGAGCTTAATGTGCTAGGTATTAACTTGCGTTATGGTGCGTTTATAACATCAATTATAAATTTTATTATTTTGGCATTTGTTGTGTTTTTGATTGTTAGAGCGATGAACAAGCTGCTTGAAACGTGCGAGAGCAAGGAATCTAAAGCAAAAAAGGCAGAAAAAGCAAAAGAAAAACGTAGCTGCCCTTATTGTATGACCGAATTGAATAAAGATGCAACAAGATGTCCTGCGTGTACATCAATGATAGAAAAAGCGTAGTAGTAAATATCACATTTTAGCGAGCCTTAGCTCGCATAACTCGATGAAATGACAAAGACATTTCATCGAAAAGGTGGCAGCTATAGCAAATTCCCTTTGAAACAGTATCATCAGAAGGAAGCGAAACGCTATAGCGGCTTCGCATTTTGACTGATAGATGATACTGATTGAAAAGCAATTTGCTATGAGAACAAGGGCGGTTTATCCGTCCGCAGGTCGAAGCACCGCCGTGAAAAACGCAGCTGCCCTTATTGTATGACCGAATTGAATAAAGATGCAACAAGATGTCCTGCGTGTACGTCGATGGTAGAAAAGGAGTAGAAAATTATGATTTTAGTAAACACAGATTTTATTACAGATAGGAAAGTACAAACACTTGAAGTTGTAAACGGCTGGGGAATGCTTGCGTTTGGTGTAAACTTGCAAAAAGCGGCAACTCGTGCTAATGCCGAAATGATTGAAGAGGCTAAAAAGCTTCACGCCGATGCTATTATAAATATAAGGTATTCTTTTGGTGGCGGTAGCTCTAATTGCGTTTTGGCTTCAGGTACGGCTGTAAGATTTATCTAAGAAAGGGTTTGGAGAATTAATATGAACACAAAAAAATTATTTGCAATTTTATTAACTTTTGTCTTTTTATTTGGTGCTTTTTCGGCAACTATTACGGCACAAAGCGATATTAAGGTTTTGTTAAACGGCGAGGAGCTTGCGTTTGATGTTTCGCCACAACTAGTAGATGGCAGAACTATGGTTCCTATGCGCCGTATATTCGAAGCACTTGGAGCAGAAATTAACTGGGATGAAGATACCCAAACCGTAACTGCAACAAAAGGCGACACAGTTGTTATAATGCAGGTTAACAGTAAAATTATGTTGCTAGATGGCAAAGAAATAGAGCTAGATGTTGCTCCGTTTTTGGTTGATGACAGAACTCTTGTTCCTGCTCGTGCAGTTGCAGAAGGTCTAGATGCTGATGTTTTTTGGGATGAAATAACTAGAATAGTAACAATAGAATCGAAAGAGGAAGCCCAACAAACAACAACGCCTCCTACAACGCATGTTCCATCTTCAAGACCTGCAAGAGATCCTTCTCGTGGTGCCTTATACGGGTACGGGAACGATGGCATTGCAGAGCTTCAATATAATGCGAGATACGGGTTTGAACAAATTTTACTGCCTCAATCTGTTTTTGAAGAAGAAGAATACGTTATTGATTTAATGCTTAGT
>Ga0136643_10001851_pt1 | contig 26633 bp, 21 predicted proteins | sample TergutLab28metaG_FD_96883 | JGI IMG/M metagenome (GOLD analysis project Ga0136643, IMG submission 96883) | Labiotermes labralis P1 segment gut microbial communities from Petit-Saut dam, French Guiana - Lab288 P1 (version 3) (version 3) | ecosystem: Host-associated > Arthropoda: Insects >... | reverse complement strand
TCTTCTTCTTCTTCTTCTTCTTCTTCTTCTTCTTCTTACTTTACATTCACAGTACATTACGTTCACTTACTAATTGACATTCACTATTCATATTCGAGCGAACGAACATCACGGATAAGGCGAAAGTTACATTTTTTTTTTACAAAACTTCGCCATTTAATCTTATCCTATAGTTTTTGCATCTAGTTCATAACGTTTTTAAAACAATCCATTCTAATATTATCTGCCTGCCTATTCCTGGAGGTTTCCAGGTGGCAACAGGCCTTCAGATTCTTACACGAAATGCTGGTTACGTTTCTTATTTCCCTCCTCTGTCCGTCATATCTCGTCCAATCTTATCCCCGTTCACATCAGATTGAACGCACAAATTACGGAATGCCTCTTTATGTATCTCTCTCCAGTCCTTCATCTGTTCTAAATCCAGGCGGGCGCTAGTTGATGGTATTCACAGTGCCCCTTGCCATGTTTTCCTGCCGGTAGTGTACTTTCGTAAGGCGACACAGTGACAGCTACGAAGCCGTTCCGTAGCCAATCTTTTGTCATTCTTGGACAGAAATAAGCTCTCGAAAACGATTTAAATTGACTTACTTTCAAATTTGATTTTTATGTTTTTTAAATTAACCGCAAATTTAATTTTATGTACATTGTTATCATGGTATTTCGTTCCATATAAAACTTGTGTATGTACATATGTAAGAAGACGTATTGTTAATATCCATTGGAAGTTCCAAGACGGTTACTTAAACTTTGAGCTGATATTTTCTTCCATGTTGCTGTAATTTCACAAAATACCCACCGCAGTATCCAAGACTGCTGTAAAATATGGATCAGTATTGAAAGGGTAAACCCGCCCACCGGCGTGGGTAGCGTACATGAACGCTCGTTCTAGTAGGTACGAGTATCAAATGCGTGTTATTGCGACTGAACATAACACGACCGACTTGGGAGTGAATGGCTGCTTCTCACGGGTCAGGAATAGAAGTTAAGCAACCTGATGCTCGGAATTTATATGTGGGCTCGCACATAACGCGCAAGTTAGCAACGCAGTGTCGGTTGAGTTACTTAATGCGGCGGAATTGAAGGAGTATTGAATTAACTCGGTGCTGAGCTTCAACATTCCTCTGACGACGACGATAACAACAACAACAACAACAACAACAACAACAGCGTTTCCAACATGTGGTGTTATCTGAGTACGTTTCACTCTAACGTGTGTATGCCCTGAATTTGCCTGTGCCCTTAGCAGTCCGACTGTCCGCCGCACGGCATGACAAGGAAGAGCGTCTGATGCATTGGACTGGAGGGGCCAAAGGTTTGCGGGACGCTCTACGAAAGATCTTGCTATACAGACTGTATGTTACTTGGTTGCCTTATAAAACTGCTGTCACTTTCAGCATGATCCCATGGATGGTTAAAGTAAAGTGCAGTTGTGTTGTAAGTTGCTGCTTTGCTTAAGCATTGTGTCTAGAAGGTCCATATGAGGCTTGGGGCACAAGGTTGCACATTCTAGGTCTTGCTGTTGGATGGGTATGACTGCCCTTTTTAACCCCGGAGAATCTGTCACCCGTCCCCACACGATGACATTGTAAAGGAGAATGAGTGGCCTGCAGAATGTTACGGGCTGAAAGGAACGCCCAACTGCTGCCGGGTTTCCACAGCCTTGAGCACTTCAATCCTTATCCACTTTGCTAATAGGTGTCCGCTGGTAGAGGATTGCCAATCTCACTGTTGAAGGAAAGGACCCATAAACCTTGAAACCACATAAGCTGAATACATCGTCGTTTATTCGACCACACGATCGCTTGTCAGAATAATGCCCATTGTTTTGTAATGTAACCCATTTGATTGTAAATGAAAGCGCTGTCCAGTATGCGGCAACACGCGGTCCATTAATGCAAGGGTCACCGAACTCAAAACTAACTTCCCTTCCTCCGCGCGCAGGTTTAGTTAAAATGTGTGGAAAGTTTCAATAGCCTGTTTACTGTCACCCTATAGTGTCTTGCATGTAAAATACAGGACCAAATAGAACCGCGGGTGTGAAATGAGGATAGTGGATACTTACCTGATTTCGACGAATTTCTGGTTTTTTACCGCGAGGACTGTTAAGATTGTGTTTTCCTGGGTGTAGCATCACGTAGCCTTGCAGATCGAAAGCGACGTTTCAGAGGAACATGGTGCTTCCGTCTTCAGGTTTGAAGGATTAGGTCCAAGTTGACAATGAAGTGCTTGTGACGCGGTGTGTAGTATTGTACGTGAATACTGACATTCCGGAGGTGCACGTTGTCTGTTTTCAGGGCTGAGGGATGCAGTTCAATTTGACACTTAAGTAATAACCCAAACGACAGGAAACTGATTTCGATGAGTTTGGTATGGCGGGATTACACTGAAAGTAAAGTGGTCAGGGGATTTTAATTTTGAACCTGACAGACCATTGTGACTCTTTATGTTACATGACGTTCAACTCGAATGTTAAATTTCTAAACCCCACCTATCTTACGAAATTGCAATATTAAGAAATAAAATACCGGTCTCTTTACATTCCCATTGCGCATCACCCCCTAGTGGGCCAGGGCCTTCTCATTATCGAGGCTTCGCGATCATACTCCGACACACCAAACTCGGTAGTACTGCTCTCGACGAGTGATCAGCCCAACGCAGAGACCTCTTCTACCTGACAGCACACAACACTCATAAGAGACGCACATCCATGCCCCCGGTGGGGTTCGAACCCACAATCCCAGCAAGAGAACGGCCACAGACCCACGCCTTTAGACATCGTGGGTACTGGGATCGGTGGTCTCTTTGCATGTAGCGTGTCTTTATTCAAAATAATTGTCTGTATGGTGTATATGTAAGGAAATAATTTGTCTTTACGGTAGACCTATGTGATTCTTGTTTTGATTATCTTTGCCATTACCACCAGTTCGTATTTGCATGAAGGCATATGAGTGAAGATATTGCCCCATGCATCCTTAAACTCTTACGCTGAATAGGCGTGTATGTTCAGCTTCACGCTCCGGCTGCTGATTGTGGGGTTGAGTCTCAGAGTTCATCAAGTCGGTGATGAGAAGCGAATGATGTTTGTGCGCAAAAAGTTTTTTGTAACCTTTTAAGTACAGCGTGTGCTGTTTTGTTGCCCTGCACACATCAAGCCTCTATTCGACTGTGTGCCCAACATTATGCGGTAAAGGCTGTCCTGTTTTGTGCAATCGCTGTTCGTGTTTGGTCCATCAAATTGTTCATGGCTACAGACATTGGCCGATGGTGACGCGAGTGCCATCACACATCTACAGTGAGATGACACAGTTCTTGAATAGGCAGTTGCCTATGCGGTCGGTTGGCCGAGGTGGTTCATATCCTGATATCCGTGATCTGCAGATCCGACCCCTTCCACTTCTTCCTGTGAGGCTGTGTGAAAAACGAGGTGTACCTTCCGCCAGTGCCTATAATTATGAACACCTAGAAGGATCAGATACGAGCAGCGACTAAAATCTGAACAGCCTTTGTTGCAAAATGTTTGGCACAAAGTTGAAAAGCGTCTCCATGCGTTCAGGACAACAAATGGAACAAATTTTGAGATCGAGTACGGTATAAAAATGACGTGCTCTTTGCAACGGCGTGCATTAATATTGTGTGTGTGACCACTTTTTATCAATAAATTTTTGTAATCGCCAACATTACTTGTAATTATTTTACATCGGTGTATCGCACCATAAACGAACACTGATTCCAAAGAATGAAGAATGGCAAATGGAAAAAATCTGTGTACTCCCAGCCGGCGTCGTTTGAATCTAATTATGGTTTTATAACTATTATGTCTGGCGTAGAGGAAATGCCACAACGGAAACATAGGTTTTACGTCTCTCAGACTCGTTTTGTGTTTTCGTTTTGACCCTGTTAATGTGTTTACAGGCGTGAGTAGTGACTTAAGAACACTTAGCGAAAAGGCTGATAAACGACCTAACTGGAAGGGAGATAAAGAGGGGCTTCATTCTGTCACACTGTAACCTCTAACCTACACGTATTTCTACAGAATTAACTCTTTACTATATTCATCTTTGCAGATCACAGAACTTCGACAGCGAAATGCAGAACTCGAGAGGCGGCTCATAGCAGGAGGAGCAACATCAATTACGGTAACGTACAACTGTTTTACGTAACATTCATCGAACCTGTAGTGCCCAACATCACTGGTAGTGTTTCAATGGCGAAATGAAGGGTTTAGTTCCCGTTTCGTGCATTGCGTAACATATGTTATAGATTAACGTCACTTATCTTCGAGACTTAACGGCGATAAACGGACAGTTTGCCCTTTTCGCGGGTAATATCCGGGATTGTACGTGCCTACCAGGAAATTTTAAGAACGTATTTATAGCATATCGCGTCTGAACAAGGAGTGCGCGTTTTCGTCAGAGCGCTAAATTCGACGGTGTGTGTGTGGGGGGGGGGGGGTTACGTAAAGTGGGAAAATGGCAAGGGAAGGGGTTGGGTGGGGTTGTTTTATTTATGCCTGAAGTCTCATCAAACCTCTCAGACTAACAGCCTATTGACATCTGAATGTGTCAGCTGTGTCAGTGGCATCTGCGGCCCCTCATGAGGGCTGGCAGGTGGTTATGGTGTGTGAGGGCCCAGCACTACGGAACAGGACCAGCAAGCCCTGATGTTCCAGCAGAAACAGAACTAGAAGGTATACTCCGATGGAGTACACAGTTTCAAAATGCGTTCAGTGTTATTTTGTAGATATGAGAGACCGTCATCGCTAATTAACACACACAGAACTATGCTCCTACCGTGATCAGGCCGTGACGTCTGACTCAGTCTGGCTCATGACTAATTCAGTGAAGCAGAGTTTCTCATCTGGTCAAGAATTTCCCTCATTTTATGGAAACAAAGGATTATTACCATAAATCCGTTTTAATATTATGCTCCCATCAACGCCTAGGTCTTCAAAGTGGTCTGTTACCTACAGCTTTCCCCACCAAAAGCCTATATGTATACCATTTCTCGCCCAGTATCGAATGGCGTAATGATTAGTCCTCTTGTCCCGGAGGTCCCTAGTTCTACTGTAGGTCCTGAGATCTTTTTATCATTTTTACAGAAATTTCCGGGATAGTGTCTTGAAATAACGCTTGGTCACTTCTTTCCACATTAATCTCAGTTTTACATTCATAACTAATCTTCCCGTCATTTCGATTTCGTTGGTCCTTTGTATTAAATTTTGCCATTTAACAAAGCTTCGTGAGATAATCTGGAACATTACACAGCACAAGACCGAGGTTTTCACAGCTGTGAAGATTCATAGTGTGTTCTAGGTTGTGATACCATGTAGTCTGGTAGGTACCATCGTTTCGGAGGAGCATACTACCTGTTCTCTTCTCTAGAGGCAGTATGCTTCTCCGAAACGTTTGTACTCGCCTATCAGACTGCAAGGTTTCATACCACAGCAGAACGCAATATAAAAATTGAAAACATTTCAAGGCGTTTTGCTTTGGTGTGCGTGTAAATTTACACAAGAGCTGTACACTGCAGATGTCTGTTGTTTTCTGTGAAAAACTCAATGACGCAGAAGTCTTCTTGAAAAGTTGAGAAGTTATTAATCTGTTTAAGAAAACATCAAATTTCATAAAACCCGAAGTGCGTCGCAATGTACACAAAACGCACCAACGGGTCCCGCCTTCATGTCAGTTCCTTTTCTCTTAAGGTTCAGGAGCCGGGATATCGTAGTCGGTATAGTGACTAGGCTGTGGGCTGGATGGTCCGGGGTTAGATTTCTGGCAGGGGGTTTGGAAGCCGAAGATTTTTTCCCCGGGGCTAAGACGGCCGGGGCGTAGAGTTGACTTCTCTTATCTATGTTACTTCCGTCTTAATAAAGTGCCGTTGTACCTCCTCTCCCCCAGTTTACCTTATGGCGCCCACAGGGGCGACTTTGCAACCCCCACTCTGTCCACTAGCCGTCTCCTACCCATTTGCACTCATATTCTGCACGTCGTATCTTCCCTTGGGTGTTTCGGACTGTCATGCATGCTGCATGTGCGACCGTCTCAGTGTGGCTGATTTAATCTCCCTAAAAGCATTAGACACAAATTCCGAAATTCCTCTTTATGCAGTTTTCAGTGCTGATTTCTCTTTTGAAACGAGTGCGTATGGTGTCAGTTTCTTGTTCGTGGCTGTACCATTTCCGTTGACTTCTCCCTCTTCTGCAAATATAGATAGTTTTGAAATATGTTTGAATCGCGTTATCGCGGGAAGCGGCACACCTTCCAACCCAGAGCAAGCAAACATTCCTGCCTTATCCCAAACACAAATTCGATGAGGAATTCGCCAAATTCTGTGTCCGTTACTATACTGTTGCTGGTGCCCGATTAGGTCCATAACTGTTTCGGTGTCATTTGAAGGTGACAGTTCGAGGAATTATCAGTCGTCATGACGACCTTAATGAGCATAGTTGTAACAGAAACCTCCTGATGTTTGGGTTAAACTTCATGCTGTACATTGAGTGACCTCTTCGAGGTTTCGAAGGGAGATATGCGTTTCTAAGATCTTAGTGGTTCCTGCAGGCCGCTAACATTGGAACAGTACAGAAAACAGGTCATGGTCATTCTCTTTTTCGTCTCGTCTATCATTCTTCCATTCGACGGACAAAGCGCGTCGAACGTGGCGCTAAACCATACGGCATCGAAATGTGTTGTTTAATGGTTATCACTGGGCGAGTGCGGTTTTTTAATGATTCAGTTCTTGGGTGACGAGGCGTCTCTGGCTACTCAGTTCCCGGGGTTTCGAAGGCGCTGTCCTTCGAAACCGACTACCCAGAGACGGTTTCGAGTTCAAATCTTATCCTTGAAGACGGTTATACTACATAGCCTTCAGCGTGGTTTTCCTTAGTCTCCCAGACCGGTATAGGGACGGTACCGTACTATGGTTCCCTGCTGCTTCGTGCCATACTGACTGTTTCGACTGTCTAACCGTTACAGTTGAAGAGCGCCGTCAAAACCAGGAGAAAACACAAGCAACTACACGTTGCATCGTCGTAGTTATTTCGCCGCAGTACCTTATTTGCCCGAACACATTGTGGGTTCAGAATTTTAATAATTGCAGAATAAAGGGTTTTGAGGACCAGGCACTGGCCCAAGCGGTACGCAGGATTTTCTGCTGGTTTCCCCACGCCAAGGACGCCTTTATGATCTGTCCATACGCTCCAGAGAACCCGGAGACGCTCTGGAACCACCTGAACAATGTCCGCCAGAACGTGTAGTTCACTAAGGACGGAGCAAGATGACATCGCGCCCCGGAGGACAAGGGAAAGTTTTTTTTTTTTACTTGAAATGCTACAAAATTTCTGGAATTGTTTGCAAATGCAGTAGACAATCGATAATGTTCTGAAGTTCCTAAAAATCGTTTGTTGTCCCCATTACACAGAAGCAGTTAAACCCAGTCTCAGTAAATCACATTCTTTTTTTTTAGTTTGTTTTGAATTTTTGTAAATACAATTCCCGGTCAAATTTCAGTTAAACTCAGTTTATACGTAATTTCTATGAATACCAGTACTTTTGGGTCTTCTTTGTCTGCTGTATGTAAATATTTTCGGGTGTGGGGTTTGCCCCCTTTTAACTCCTCCCCCTGTTTCATAACACAGTTTTGCTCACAGGAAAGGCGTATGGCGATAAACCGTTTCCCGCACATAATCTTGTTTAATTGACATTTTGAATTATTTCTTTCATTATTCTTTGACGTTGTTGGTCCGTCCAAGATAAGATTAGCACATTGTTTGTGTTACCGTTATCTGTGTGGCAGTGGCTTCATTTAGAGGTAGAAACGGATGACAGAGATGTAAAGTCAACAAGAAGGTTTAGTATTGCATGAGATACGGAGCCCTTGAAGCCGCCATCTGCCGGTGCAATATGTTACTAAGCACTCCTGCCTGTTAATCAGCTCTTGTGTACATAGCCTTGCTTGGGAAGTAATTACAAAACCAGTCCCCCATCAGTCACAAAATCCCGCCCCTCGACTCTGTTTCGAGGCAGTTTAATCTAGGTTACATATTCATAACCTATTTATCGAAAACTGCTTTTCATATTATTAAATTTTCCGGCGGATATTGGGGTTCAAGCATCCGGGAGGTGAAGCTGACAAGGCGCCTCCATCTTTAGAAATACGTAGAGCTGTAGCTTTACTTCCCCTTTCATCAACATGACATCATAATTAAGCACAGGAACTTCACGCTTTACTGGCATCTCTGTTTAGGTCTTCCAAGGAGTTTGTTCCCGTTGAGGTTTTCCAACCAAACATATTAGACATATCGTGTTTCGCGTGATTTTTGTACCCCGTAGGAGCGGCAAAATGAGTATTTAAAATTAAAAATTCCGCCTTTTGCTCTCAACAGTTTTTAAATTACTGAACCAGGTACAAGTAAAATCAGTAAATAATTTAGATTCTTTTGAAGTTCAGAGTTTCTCTTAGGAGCGGCCATAGTGATTACTCGCCCCGGGCGCCAAAGAACCTAGCCACGCCACTGGTCAGTTGACATGTAATTAAGAAATATTCGTTGTTAAAAGGCCCCAAATTTTGTTTCTCTCAGCACAAAGCACACAGTTCTGAGCCAGTGCTCTCTGTGTTGGGGTCTGTCAACCAGTGTTGTAAAATTCGTGGCGTTCTTAGACGTTCTTCTGTGCTTATGTCCTGCTCTTGTATGATTTGTCCTACCATATTTTCTAACCAAAGCCGGTGAACGTGTTTTTTTTATTTTATTATGCTTGCTTAATGTTTCTTCACTGTTATCCTTCCTCGTTTAATTGAATGGCTTGTACAGTGCTAGTTGAAGTTTGACGCTCCATAGTAGGGTAAATTTATGTCCGTGAGCACGTGATAATTATTCATAAAGTGACGAAGAGATTCACTTTCATTGCGAAACTCAGAGTTTCATCGTCGCCGCCATTAGATCCCCTTGTTTTGAACCACAGCATTTCTCATCACACCAGTGTAAACTCGTTTCACCAAGATTTATTTTAACCAAATCAGCCTGTGTATACGACAGTGTACAACAACATAAATTATCATATGCGTGTTAAATTTTACAAATAAAAGTGGATAAAATGGTTAGGTGTTTCGGCAGTTTTCCCAACATCAGACCGTTATGTAGATGCGTACGGACGGACAATACCTTTTTGTCCAGTTTAATGTGTACAGTTTAACTTGTGTAGTTCTGGTATGGTAGTATGTTAGTAGGCTAATAATTAAGTACTGAGGAATGACACCTCTTGAGAAAACACGTTATCTGGAAATACTATAGGAGAATGTCATAACCTAGCACCTTACACCCAGTAACAAAATTAATGTTATGTTAATAAGTACAACAACAGAGACACTACTGACAATTGGAGGGAGTGTAGTTAAAAACAGCAACAGACGAATAGCATATATGATAAACAGCATCGATATCTAACTTCGTGACACCACATCTACAGACGACTAAATATCAGAAAAGCAATGTAACGCCGTAATAAGGTAGGAGAAAGCCGTTGTTGAACGTGGTATGAACAGTTATACTAGTATAAACGTGTTATATTGAAGGGCTGTGTTTTACCGCTGTATGTATATTTTTTGGAAAATTTGTATCCGTTATGTACTTAGGAATCCAAGGATCCAGATTTTACGAAATTGAATTGAACGGTTTATTAAAGTTATGGTGAATATATTTACTAATAGACTAGTTTTAATTTATTCTTTTATTAATAGTCATACTTTTACGGAGATATATTGTGCACACAAGAAACGTTACACGTTAAATATCTTGGTAAAAATAATATTTAATAATAATTTCGCTCCCTGATGAATGTCATGAAAGGTTGAAACATGTAGGAGATATAAAGTAAAGATCCCAGTTGGTTTGTGCTGTGTATGCTGTCCTCATACTACAAATTACAGTTACACTCTTAGCTATACTGGAGACCAGTTGCATCTTTAGGTGAAAGAACAGGGATGTACCCAGGCCCGGCATAGATAAAGCTAAGCAATGTAACCAGGTACTGAAACAGATGCAGAAGCGGTCTATGTGCCATACGAGAAGCGACTGCAAGTTTCTGCTGGAGGTATAGCAGTTACTGTACAATGTACAGTAAGCTGTCGCCCAACACCTTTTTTACAGCACGGTTTTGACCCTACGTGGTGGAAAATGGTTAAATAGATACGAAAGAATGCCGAATGCTGAAAAATTTAAGTACACGCGGATAACGCGGGTCTTCATTCGTCTGCTTCGGAAGCTGGAAGCATCGATTACCCAGGCATTGTGTATATGTTTAATGTCCGCTTTCACGTAATCCTATTTGTCCCGTAAGAAGTTTGCGCAACGTCGTTTTGCCCAATTGTGTTATCATTGTCCCTGTCCCCCGCGTTGGACGTGGGATCACATTAACGTGTACATGGTACACGTAATGTGTGTACAAAGTAACAAGACAGGCAGTGTACGTATAATGTAACAGTGAGGAGCTTTCGTACAAGCATTGTTGCTATGGAAAAGCAATGAGTATTACACAACTTGAGTGTGTGTATTTGTAGCCTTAGGTATCCAGCATGCAATGCGCATGCTGGGTACGCCATGTTGTCGTCTGTGACCTGCCCCGCTCTAGAATAGTTTTCCACATTATTTCATAAACGGCACTATTTTCGACAAAAAAAAGTTATTGAACATAAAATGTGTGTTTCGAGTTTCTCTACAACTTTTATGTGAAATATTTTTTCGTTCTAAGAAGAACTGAGCTAGATGTGTTCGAAAATGTATATTGGTCTTAAAGTAAAATACCCTTTATTCTTGTACGATTTCAATGAAACTTTAATTTTCTGGGCCGATTTTCAAAAAATTCTCAAATATCAAATTTCATGAAAATCCTTCCAGTGGGAGTCGAGTTATTCCATGCGGACAGACGGACGAACAGCCATGGCGAAGCTGATAGTTGTTTTTCGCAATTTTGCGAACGCGCCTAAAAACACCTTCCTTGGGTACATTTACTTTATTAACTCTGCACTGATTCGAAATTCTAAGGAAGTGTAGGATCGGGTTTATATTTCAATGTGTTGTAGAGTTTATGTTTGAGTTACACGTTACGTGATGCAGTGGTGGATCTTGAGTCGCTGAATTGTCGCAGCTCAGTCTGTCCAACCCTGTCATACGTGCTGGCGCTTTGGCTCGTGGGTTCGAATTGCGTTCATGTGAGAGCGTTTTATAACTCCGCGTCTGGACGGGCGCATGATGGCCGGCGGAAGTTTTCTTACCAGATTTGAACTTCTCTTCATTTCTCCGACGCGAATCAGGCTGAGGATAGAATACATTTTGAGTGAGCGTATTCTCTACTTTTCTCATTCTTTCTTTCACTTTTTTCTGTCTATTTTGTGTCTGCATCTCTGCCTCTGTACCGATCTTTCTTTTCAATTCTCTCTTGTCTTCATCCTCTTGTTGTCGGGCTTTATATACTTTTCTCTGTCGTTTTATGTTTGTATCTATGCCTCTGTACCAACCTTTTTCTCTAATTCTCTCCTTCCTGCTTTCTCTTTTACTGTCGGTTTTTATCCCCGTCGTTTTCTGTGCCTTGTTTTTTATCTGTATCTGTACCTCTGTGCTGACACCTTTCATTAATTCTCTCGTTCTGTTTTCCTGTTTATATATCAGTCTTTATTTCTGTCGTTTTCCCTTTTTTTTTTTCTTCTGTAGCTTCGTACTCTCAACTCTTGTGATTCATTGCCTGTAAATCCTTACTTACAGTGGTCGATTTATCTGTCATATGCCCATTATTTTCGACATTGCCCTATTCTGCTATGTATGTACCCGTTTGCAGGCAGGCGAAAATACCTTTAGTTTTTTAAACCTACTTCTCATTGTATTGGTTTGCATACTGCCAGAATTTTCTCCTGTTTATCCAGTGCTTTTCTTTGTTTATTTTCTGCGAATAAATGCATAAATATTATCAATCCGTTTTATTTCACCAGAATATTACCACCATCACTTATTATGCCGTGCTAGTTCCCACTGTCCGACCGATGTGTCCATCTCATACTTTCATGCCTTAACTGCCTAGAAATGTGAAGGTAGAGCTTCACGAATTTTGGACTTCGGCTCTTGTAATGACTATTCAGCTTCTCGGTACATTTGCTTTTTCCGCGGGGGAAGAGCTCCCAGCACTTACTGGATGGGTGGTTGGGTGTTCCTCAGAGCCGGTCTTGATGTTGACGTAAGTACGAAGTCCTTCTGCCTACAGAAGCTTAAACTCGACCGTCGCCCGAACCCTAGTGCCTAATGCACTTTATTGACCGAGTTGTCTTATATTTTGTATAGTATTCGCGTATCTATCTGTACGTCAACGTACATCGGATGGCGCAGGAAAGTGTCAGATCAAAAAAAAGTTCGGCTGGACGGAATTGAGTGAAACTCATCTAAATTGCGTGCCTTATACCGTTATGTGTGTCTAAAAATGTTAATTCAGTTCGATTGAATTGTCATGCAGAAAAATAGTTTTAATTTTTGAATGTTACAAATAGGCATGTGACCGACTTACTTGCTTAAAATGAAAAATAAAGCGAGATCACGTGGTGTTTGCTGCGTTTGCTCGCACGGCCCCATTGTATCTTTTTCAACCGCTTTACTGATTTTTACACAAGGTGGTATGAACTTTATACCTTTGAATGCTTCCACAATGCTGTAGTTCATAACTTCATACGTTATTCATAGCAACAAACGGAAACGCTAACTTCTGTAGTGGAATCGACGCTGGCATCACGTACTGTACGGTCTTAAAATGATGTGTCTTAACACCTTATGGAACAAGTACAGCTTCTGATAAAAAAAATATTACTGTAAACTGTAAAATAATGAGATACAAGCGTATTTATGTATTTATGTTCGTGTTATTGCTGAACGTGTAAAACATCTGTTGAATAGCAGCAGTTGAGTACTGAAGAAGGAAGCATTCAAAACATGTGTTTAATAGTTATGTGGTTTGAACGCTGCGAAAAAATTGAAATCGCAAGGTATTGTAAAACATACTCGTTTCAGGTACATGTCTTTTTTGCATAACCGTGTTACTGAGTAACCTTTGCCATGGGTACAACAACACAGGCATGTTATGGTCTATTTCACTTTTCCTTGTAGCTCAGCTGCACAGACTTTTGTGTAGTGCAAATACGCAACTGGACGAGGGACTGGTTAGTAAACAACGGCGTTGCGGTTAGAGCCCGACTGCTTGCTACATTCACTAATTCACACACACACACACAGTTGTTGCAGAGAACATAGGGGGATAACGTTGTACGTCGTAGAACGACGTACAGCTATATTCTCTCATATTTAAGCATTTGGGAACCGTAATAACAAACGTAATACAACACATCCCTTTGTGTTAAAAACTCAATACAGGAGAAGGATAAATTCATCATTCAAAACGCAACTTATTTGCTCGTTCTATCGGCTGCAAGTTTCGCATTGAGACACTTCATCATCGAGCCCCTTCAAGAGTAAATAGCAGGTATAATGTAATTACATGTCGAACGCATAAAAACGCGAAATGATTTTGGTTATAAAATTAATATTATGTTAAATTTGATTCAAATTTATTGCTGCTCAGTTCAGAATCTGTTGTCCGCTCTGAAACCATAGACTGAAACGTAGGTACATACATACACGAGATGCGGCAGAAAGTGCTGATACATTTTAAGTCGATGTAATTGTTGTGAGGTGAAATTGTAGTGCGCCCGCCAATTCACAGGTTAGGAGGGTTTGGAGTTCTGTTTGCATCTGGCACACCATTCCAAGACGAAATGGTAGTCAGTGCAGGCTTGAAGTACTATTAAACTATCATTAAAATATAAAATGTGTCGGCACTTCTTACCGCCCAGTTTAGTAGCAAAAGCACCTGTCTGCACTCGTTTTTTAAACTATGATAATAAAGTTATTTCTTATGGTAGCCTTATTAATATTTTTTCATTGATCTGTTCTCTGTCCTAAATAATCATTGTTTCGCTGGATAGGGACGCTTTGTCCTGTAAACGGTTACCAAGCGACGAAACAGTTGTACTATTCAGCGTTTCCTGTCATCCATGGCAGAAGATGAAAAACGCGGGAGGCCGGCCGAAAGGGTTTTAGGTTTAAGACGCGTACGTGATGTTGGATATGGGTTGGTTTCAAATTGTGGTGGAGGAACAATGATGATGGTGGTGAACAACATTCCGAAGAGAAATTCCAACTGAATAACACTGCAAATTTAAATTATGTGTAGTTTGTAATTAGACATACATACAAATGTTCAGTAATGAAATATGCAGAGAGTGAATGGTATTGAACTGACGGGTTTCTTGACAGCATGGAATTTCTTGAACAACTCATTAAAGTATCAACATTTCGTCAACACTGTTGCACCGTAGTTAGTAAGTCTCGTCATTCCTCGCCTGACCTAGAAGGTAATCGAATAACATGATGCAAGACGTGATCATGTTCGAAGTGTTTTGACTGAAAAGTAGCTGCACGCGGTTCAGTGCATGATGACATGCCCAACAAGACTGTGTCTTCTTGCTCTCTATTGGAAGGCGGCGTGTCGTCAAACCTGTACGTGACCTTACCTTAATAATACGAGAGTGCTTCGTGCTGCATTGTGCTTGCTGCTGTTTGGAACAATTGAAATATCAATTAATTAAAACACGAGACGCCGTTGTCAGGCGGCAACTTCTCCGACAGGGATGTGAGGCGTGTGGACTAATTACATTTCTCTGTTCACGCTGGTTGGTGTTTGCTGTGTGTTTAAATTTAGCAGCTGTATAAACTGTGCTCCTTGTACTCTATTTTTGGTGTTTATAAATATGTTAGTAATGAATATAGTTTTTATTTGTTCCTGTCGTTATTCAGTACTTGAACGTTTCCACATCTGTCCCGTTGTGTTGAACAAAAATGTAGAATGAGACGGAATAGAATAAAATAAATGTATTGAGGGTCGATTAATCGATTCAACGTTTCCCTGTGCGAGGCTAGAAGCGACGAACGCCATGCTGGTATGTACTTTCTTATCTGTAAAGAACCTACGGTTATGTTGCTTCGAGTCACCAACCTTGGAGTTAGCTTACATGTAAACACACACATTGTTACATATAAGGGATGTCCAAAACCTTGTGGTACATAAATTTGCATGTCTTCATTCATTACACCGATCAGGTGCATGGGAAATGCTGAGTGTCAAGGCATCAGAACGTCAGTGTTGCACAAGACATCAGTTTTTAATACTTTCGATTAGAAAGGACGTCATTCATGCTAGAAAACAACCAGCCTTGTTTACCGGAAGAACATGCACCCTCCATATGAAGCACGACGCAGCCTGCTACAGGCTTATTAACTGTTTTAAATTCAACTGCATTTAATTACTCGAGATTTTCAACATATTGCAGGTAGCGTAGTCAGTATAGTGACCAGACTACAGACTGGACAACCATAGAATTGTGGTTTGATTCCCAGCACTAGCAAAAAATTGTTCGTTTCTCCAGTGTGTCTGTATTGGTTGTGGGGCCCTTCCAGCTTCCTATGCAGTTACAGGGTGCCCTCTTCCCGGGAATATTGGCAGACAGTCTACCTCCTTCTAATGCCGAAGTCAGTAATGAGCGGTGCTTAACTCCACTCCCCCGTATGTGCAGAGGCAGCTTTTATCGGCATATTAAACAAAACAATAGAACAAATTAGAGTTGGTCTAACTTCTGTAGTTTCCTGGTCTCCACGCCAGTTATAGTGGTTATGTCGCCCTGACGTCTGTGGTTGGACAACGATATTTCAGCGGAATGTGATATTCTGCATAGGTCTGTGTGTGAAAGGGGGATACGTCTGTTTACTCTTCACACGTCCCAGATTTTGCATTGAAATTATCGGTTATTGCGTTACTGAATTGTAGACCTGTTTGAGCTGTAATTTTTTCCCTTTTTCCTGTACATCTAATAGTATGTAACGAAATAGAGGGAAAGTAATTTGACGCCGTCCATTGTTATCTGTTGTTTGTGATTAGCTTTGCTGCAGCAGTTATATGTTTCCAATTAGTGAGCGTGAAGGCCAGTGAGGTACGAGGTAACCACAGTCAAAGGCTTGTAGTGGTATAGACGTACCATCATTACGCTTAATTTTTAAATACAAGAAAGTACGCGAGGTAGTAGCGTGCTTTTCTGCAGAAGGAATCAGTAGAGTCTTCCCACAGTTTTACGCAAGTATTGGCCATGTGTTTATTCATTACTTCTTTACTTTCTCATTTTTCTTTCCTGCGTATATATTTATCTTTATTTCCTCCGTTCTTTCCGTGTCTTGTTACTGTTCCTTTTCCATCTTCACCTACATCATTCTTATGTGAAGTCTAATACGTCTTCGCAAAAAGTGTGCACAGTTGACCCAAGGTTGGTGTTGCCTGAATGAGTGCCTCTCAGAATATATTGTATGTCCTGCTGGTGTAAGACGTATGTCGTCTGTGGCCGCTCATGGACTGGGATTACGGGTTAGCATATTGCTCGGAGTAAGGCTGTATTTACATACTGTTGTGTGTTCTGTTGTATTTTGTACATACAGACAAGGCTGAGGACCATTCTTGGGTCCATGGAGTTCTGCAACATATCAAAACAAATTAATGTTTCAGAATTCTGAATTGAAACTGGTTACCGTGTCTAATCCTATGACTGCTGAAGAGAAGAAGATACGAGCTTCTAATACGAAGATATACAGCAGAGGGATGAATATAACTCTGGAGTCTAGACATCTCCAGACAGTCGTCGTCAGATTTCCGCTTTGCACTTGTAGACATATCACACTGGGATCGACATGCGACCCGCACGTGACATATGACTATATGCAACGGTGTTGGAGCCTGTGTTCTTTTGTCGAGTTCATTTACGAGTATGTGGAGGAATGGCGTGACGTTGCTTTAACACCCTCGTTTTGACATTGACCTGGACAAGAGATCGTATTAGCCGTATGTCGCTACTTTCGGTAAATGGCTGATTGCTGGATTGCACTGACTCAGGAACGTCTTGAGTAAAGGGCGTGAGTGTTGGTGTTGAACCTCCAGTTTTTTTGTTATTTGTAACAGAGTGTTAGCCTAGTGTCTGCGGTGCTTAACCAAGTGTTCCTTTTTGTTTTGTGTTCTCTCCTTGTTTCTCTTCCAACTGCTTCCATTCTTCTGTCTTGCTTCCATATTCCTTTCACTTTTTGTTTCGTTGGCTAAACGTATCGAGATTCTTCCTTTCCCCTTGTTTGTTTCTTATTCTTCGTTTGGTTGGATTGTCTGTTGTACCTTAAGGCTTTTCTTGTTTTGTCTGTGTGTCTCTGGCTACGGCAATATGTAAATCACACCATACATGCTACATGACACCGGACTTCATCTGAGTGATGCCCTGAATACCACGAATAAGAGCCACTTACTTACTCCGTGGTGCAGAGTCCTTCTTGAGAAGCTAACTGGTTTGCAGGTAGCCAAGAAATTCCCCGCATTTCACGGAACTCGAAGGTTCATTACCGCACTCACAAGCGTCCGCCACCTGTCCCTATCCTGGGCCAGCCCAATCCAGTCCATATACCTACATCCTACCTCCTGGATATCCTTCCTAATGTTATCCACCCATCTACGCCTAGGTCTCCCCAGTGGTCTCTTTCCCTCCGGTTTCCCCACCAAGACCCTATACACTCCCCTCTCCTCACCCATACGCGCCACATGTCCACCCCATCTCATTCTTCTTGATTTAATCACCCGCACAATATTGGGTGAGGAGTACAGATCATTTAGCTCCTCGTTATGCAGTCTCCTCCATTCCCTCGTTACTTCGTCCCTCCTAGGTCCAAATATTCTCCTGAACATCATGTTCTCAAACACCCTCAGCTTCCTTTCCTCCCTCAATATCAGCGACCAAGTTTCACTACTTATGTTATTTCACAAGCAGCATTAGTCGATGGTGAAGGTTGTGTCGGTACATAGACAGGAAAGTACTTCTGTCAGGTTGCCCAGTGGATGTCGGGACCTGAGGTTTTGTACAGTATATGGCGAACGTTCTCAGCCTACGTGAGATATTCATACCCAAGTGACACGGTAAGTACTCCTGTTCTTGGAAGCGACGGAAGGGAGAGGCGTGACATATTGACATAGATAGAGCGGATGTTTGTGGCTTTTAAGGTATGTCTGTTGTTTAAAAAAATGGATCGTCTAATATCTGACGTTTCTCAGAATTCTGCGATTGTACCAATATTGGCCATTGTCCGTTGTTTGGGTCATATTTTATGCACACGACGTTTCGGGATTCAAGTATGCTGTTTTCACTTGATTGGTTGTAATATTTAATCGGAGAAAATGTAGTTGGATTCCTGACTTCAGGTGATAGCGTATTTTGACTGAACGCAACTGAGGAAAACACGAAAATTTTTGTCGGCCGCATTCCCCACTGTCAGCTCCAAACACCAAACGCGGTTTAGTGAAATCCACAGAGCAACTTTGCCAATTGTAACAGCATATGGGGCGCACCTTAACGGCTGTGTGACTGAGGCAAAAAGTAAACATGACGCCCTTGGTCTAGACTTCACTGATGCAAACGTTTCCGGTGGAGGATATTACGCGACAATAGAAGTCATTATAGCATCGCACTCGCTTCAGGATGGAAGGAAAGTGTCATATGGCTCCGTTTAATTCACGACACGACACGACATCGAGTTAACTGTGTTATAGTTTGCTCGTTATATATATTTTTTTTTTCCGACAAATTTACTCTTAATAAAGGCACTTTTGGACAAGTCGCAAATACCTCGTGCTTGAAACGTGGCATATCTGGTTTCAGATTGTAAATAATACACCGTAACAGAATCTCGGCTGGACCTGGATGTTTTTCCGTATCAGGCAGGTGTATGTGTAAGTAACGCCTAGGTAAAAATGCGTAAAGTTTCCTTCCCTGTCACGCCAAGTCCCTGCGGTAGTCTTCTATAGCCCACCTGACTTTTCAGACCGATTTCCGCTTCGGAAAGGCAGTCTAAACAGTAATAAATTTACTGTAAGTGACTGACCTCTTCTCGGTCACGGATTTATGCTGCATACTACACTGAACATTGGCAGACTTGTGAACACTTTCCGTTTTGTTTCTGTCCCGTTTAATATATCCATAACTGGTCCATTAAAATATTCTGCAGGGTCTGTCGAAGGTTAATCTTCGTTCTTTCCCATTTGTGATAGGGATGTCCATACCGGGACCAAGTATAAAAAGTGGCGGAAAGCAAAATTAAGTCGACTACATTCTGTTCTACCATCCGGCAGCCATGCTACTCCTGCATTGTAAAGGATTGATGGATTTTATGGTGATAAAGAATTTCCTTCTTGATTGATTGATTCTTAGGTTACTAGTACGCTGTATCGACTGCAAACGTTGTTTAGCTTCGGATAGTGTGGGAAGACAATCAAGAATTGTGAGCAGCTAAAGATTCTGGAAGTATGTTGAATAAAATCATTACGGCTTTAGTCTGACTGTTCGTGGTTTTAAGGTCTGTTACCCAGTACCCGTCATTGATCTGAGGTGTCCGTGTGGTATTGTTGTATGCTCGACGTGTCCTTGAAATCGGTACGATAGAAGTTTGATATTGATTCAACTAAGCACAACACTGCTTTCCATTAATAGGTTACGTATTCATACAGGCCTAATGAGAGACACGTCGTAGCCAATGGTCACGATGCCTGACAGGTGTAGCCGACATTCGATGGAGAGGTTCAGGAAAGATATGGAAAGACCTCGGTTATTTTTGCTAATAATTCGACGAGATTCGAATTAGGTACCTCTCGAATACGAGTATCAAACGTTACCGACACGTTAACCTGCTTTATGAACGTTCAAAGAAACTCCGTAACCAACGCCTTGAAGCGGAATGCTATCTGCGGAAGTGATAGCCACTTGAATCGTCAAGATGTTTCATGCTATTTATAGTACCCGAAGCCTTATTGTCTTGTTCACAGGCGCCTTCCATTGGACCATACCCTGGCTTAGACGATTCCATTGCACACTATTCCTTAATATGTAGGAATATTTTAATATTACCTCAATATGAACGTTTATTTCACGCTGATGAGGTTGATCACCCAAGAAGACGCACCCAGTCTCTCTGAGAGCTTGAGGTCTGACGTAGAGTCTGCTATTTATATTTTTCCGGGGCTTATTTGTTTAATGATGTATTGGATAAATATGCAATGATGCCCCTTTTTTATTCGGTCCCGTTTTTAACAAATAGAAATTGCAACATGATATATGTCTGCGTGTGAAGTGGGTGTGTAGCAGAGTTTTTACTGTGACAGTCAATTCCTTTATACACTACTGACTCCATTTTCCCACAGTAATAAAAACTGCGAATGTGTGCTAAGGGGCATCTTTGGCAGATGGGATGGTGAAGGATATCCGTCATGTAATGAAGTGCAGGGTAATGTAGCTTTAAGTAGAATGGTAGTAATAAAATGATCAGTTTTCTATATCAGTATGAGACTACTCACTTCCTTCTAGTCTTTGTTAGTTTTTCAAAAATTTCCGAACATTGGTGACGTCCGTGTCAAATACGGGGTTTGGATGAAATAGGGCAGTTTTTATGCAGCCACTTTTCACAGACGGAGCAATACTGTGTCCTGAGGGATGTAGTTGTACTATTTCGCATGTATTTAATTTAGATAGCCCGTTGTGACACGTATACAGGCATAAGGAAGTAATACATCAACCGTCGCTCAAAACATATTGTTACTTATTGAATGACAAGTAACAACATGTTTTGGCCTACATAAGGCCATCATAAGGTATCACAATACAAAACACTCTGAGAAAATTAATATAACAAAAATTGTAATAACATGACATTTCATTCTTTACACTGAAAATAAGATTCTGAGCTGTTTAATGTTGATGCCCGATGTAATGCTTGTCGCAGCCAAATACATCTCTGTTTAAAGGGCGTGAATTGTTACCAAAATTGTAGTCAGTACTCCTCCTTAAAACAGTCATAAGTTATTAAAATTTAGATTTAATCATCGTGTTTTGAACTTGGAGGTATAATAGATTCTCCTGAAGAGGTCGTATCGAGATTCAAGATTTGTTGTAATGTGTTTGTCTGGAAGTTTTTTCTGGATTTTTATAGGCGCATTCTGTTTTTAACAAGTATCAAAATGTGTACTTGGGGGGGATAATATGTAGGCAGAGATGGTAAGGTGCATCTGCATCCTTTGGCAGTTAGCTGAGTACTTACTGTGTCGACTGTATATTCAGTAGCCAGAATCAGAACAGGATTTTTTTTTGCTGTGGTGACAACTGATTTGAGGTGGGCCTTGACGTTCTCATATTTGATATATTGGACACCCCTGTTATGTTATATTGAGTCATGCCATGTCCTTAATACAGGAAGGGAAATGGACATTTGTAATGAGCAGAGGGGGTCGGAGTGAGGCCACGAAGGCCAATGACAGGTGCCCCTATAGTTTTGTATAATAATGTTTATTCGTGCTATAACTTTTATGTATTTGCATTCGTGACACCAATATGTATTCAGACCTATGTCATTTATATCCGCTGAAAGTTTACAGTGTTGAATCCACCGAAAGAAGTTGACTGTGCTAATCCTGACTGATACGTCGCTTGTTTTGCTTCTGTTCTTCAAAACGAAGATTTTAAAGTTCCGTAAAATTATGGAATTCTCTTGCTGTACGTAACTGATTTGGCGTTTTCCCATCCTCTTATCCAGTGGGAACTGAGGAGCCTTCTTCACTGGATAAAGCTGCCGGAGCTCCGCGCTAACTTTGTGCCTCCACAGCTCCATCAATTAACCAAACCACATGGGGCACAGTCCTCCATAATAAAACTCGATGCTTGTGAGATACAGCACAGTGGCTTTGGCTCATAAAATAAAACTTATGTTGTTAAGCTGTAGGTTGTCTACCATCTGTTTGCCTATCACTGCATTCGTTTGAAATTGCATTTTTTTAATAGTTATTTCTTGTCACCTTCATGCAGGGTATTTACAATTATGTACTTGAAACAGACCATGTTTCTGGGGTATATAATTTTGCAGCAATTCTGTGATTACAATTTATGGTACATGTAATGCTGTTGCTCATGTTAAACGTACTTTTACTTTAGTACTTTTCAAAGTATGTGCGCAGTGCTTGGTATTTCATTTTTCTTTGGTTCCTTTATGTCGTACTTTCCCGCTGTGTTGCTCAGGCATTTTCTGGAGTATTTGGAAGTGGTTCAAGTTTCTCCTGTATTTATGGTTTTACTGTTATTTTTACATTCCACATGTGCTATAGTTCTATTGTAAGGACTTTATACAGTATTTTAAAATCTTTTCGGTTTCTTTTTTTTTTATCAAATTTATATTTCTTGGAATTGCAACGTGTATTAACAGACCTCCTTTTTCATTATCACAGATTATATGTCCTTTTTATTGTTAGGGCTGCCTCGGTCGATTTTTACTTGTTGATTCCTTAATGTGGTAACATCACCCTCGTATCTTGTTTCTACTGATATTGGTCTATGCTCATACCGGTTATTATTGTTGTTGTTATTATCATCATCATCATCTTTATCTTCTTCTTTATCAATTTATTCTTACCAGTTTTCTACTGTATGTCCGTATAGAAAGGTTGTCACGAACGCGGTACAGTGTTATGATGAAGAAACGGATGGTAGGAAATAAAATGTTTCTATGAAATCTGATCTGTAGTTAAAATTCCTGAAAGTGTTGTGCCATGGGGTTATTACAGCTGACTTATTACTTCTATCGGCCTTTTCGTGTATTCAGTTTCTGCCCCTAGTTCACTGCGCCAAATTCGGTATGTGGTGATTTTCGTATCTTCAGAAGGCCAAGTACTATTCCCGGACACAATTTTCAGTTTTATATAGTAAGATGTCTTAAGTCATTACGTAAGTATTTTGTTTTGTTTGTTTCCTTTGTTCTTTTTATTGCGGCTTGTTACATGCATGTTGTGCTCTTTCTGTCACTGGCCACTTGGCCGTTGACTCGGAACTGTAATAAACGAGAAATTATTATTATTATCATCATCATCATCATTAGCATCATCATCGTCGTCGTCGTCGTCGTCGTCAAACATAAAAAATGAACAAGTCTGCCTGACTCCTCCTCGTCATGTGATTTCGTAACTCCTCGCGAGCATGTGAGCCGTTCGACACAGTCGTAGTGACATTTGCTGCGTCACCGTGTTGTAGCAGTATCGAACGAAGACTCGATGCAAGTGCAGTTATTTCTGAATTGTTTACGACGTCGCGATCGATCCTGTTCCTGCTTACAATTTCTAGGCCCAATTTCAGAGTATGTCCTCTTGTGACTGAAATCACACATATTTCTAAACTGCAGGGCGAAAAAAAAAAGCCGCCATTGCCAAATTCCGTCAGTTGTGAATACTCTTATTGCCCTGTACTCATTGACTGAAATGAAGAGCGCTATATGTGGATATCCTGTCCTTCCGCCCGCACGTTTCCGTTTCAAAATCATACAACCCGTTTTTCGCTGTTCACATACTGTTTTTATTACACCGACGAGTTTTTCGTGTAACATTGTTAAGAATGTAAAGAACAGTGATCTTTCCGTGAACTTATGTTACTGTCACATAGGAATATAGGGCTATTGAATTCTTATTTTTCCGTCCAACGAGTTGAGCAGTTTCGAACAATGTTCCTGTAGCTTGGGGTGTGGGCGGGAGGGCTAAGAACTCCTTACCGGTGATGTTGCACAGAGAGACCTCGCATGTAAGAAGAAGAAGAAATTTTATTCGAGTGAGACATGAACAAGTGTGAAATAAGTAAGAATATGTAGCAAGAGAAAGAGAGTCGAGAAAGGCATATAGATTTCCGGTTACATATGATACACTTGGAAGACGTAAGGGTAGACAGGAAGAAGCAATTAAAATGAATTTTGGCAAGGGTTTGAGGAGGACTTGGACTGGACTCTTTGACTAATAAGAATACATTGGAAACAACATGCCTTGATAATATCGCCCTTTGATACTGTGCATCTTCCTGCTCAGTAATGCGCTTATACACTTTCCAGGCGCCGGTCAGTTTCAGGATCGTGCTTACACAGCACAACAGACCAGCGTTTCCCAAACTTCTCTGGACACGGAATACTTCAGGCTTGAAATATACGGACGGAGCCCATAACGGGGTCTGGAAAATGAAGTGATAAAGTAACACAACTGAAATGCGCAGGTATCTTTATAACGAAAATACGTGCTGCATGAGTTTGACTTTTGTGATATATTGCCTGCCTGTCTGCAAAGCGTCACGTTCGGGAGACAACGTGCCTCCCTATTTTCTCCCAGCACCTTGTGTATAACATCGCGAAGTCCCTGGCTGGCTGGTACAGCGCACGTAATTGAGCAGTGAACGAGCTGCGTCCCGGTAAATGACTGGTCATTACACGAATTCGAGGCGGGGAAATTTTGCTGTCTTTAAAGTTAGGTCGCGGAACGCCGACTTACACCATTTATAACCTCAGAGTTGTGCGGAACACGGTTTAAGTACCGCTGTAATAAACTGTTGCTCTTAAGCCGCTTTTCCACGACTGGTATATGTGACAAACATTTGTCACTTGTTGGTACTTGCCACGTCGTGGGAACGGTGCACTTGTACAGATGTTGACCACTTGTCAGTTTCCCACTGACTGACTGTACGTGTGACACGTATCAAGTAATCACTAGTATCGATGGAACGCTGCTGTTGTTGCGTTCTCACAACTCATTTAAAAGGCTAGATGTATGCTCCGTCGGCCGTAAGGTGGGCAGTACTTGCCAAATAAACTGGTCGTGGAAACAGTATGACAGTTTTTCACTTGGAGCGTTTGTCAAGCGGTCCGACTAAAAGTACAGTAAACACCCCATCTGTAGCGTACTGCCAGCATGCAGCCACGATTTGAAAGCACGCTTCTGCCATAAACATACGCATCCGTTTATAATCGTGCGTAATGGAAATTATACATTGCAACCATAGAGACAGTAGGGCCTAGGTTTAGGCAGCAGAACTCTGATAATATATGGCCTTGAATGTTTAGGAACATATTACTGAACAGTGCCGATTTATTCCTGGTGTACACAATATTTTCCAGATGAGTTATTTTTTCGTTTATGCGTTACCCCATTACCTTTATGCTACTTTATTTCAATGTAATTCGGGTGTACAAAGCTACATCCTTCGTGGTGTGAGAAGTTATTTACCAGTACAAGCCAAAACGCGTTACATACACATTTATACTGTATAGGCATAACGCGTAATTGCTAAAGACATTTATTTTTGTTTTATACCATCCACTATTTTTTGTGAGATTAGCCATTTTGGCAAAGTGACAGTCGCGCCTAAATTGGAATTCCAAACTTATTTGAAAACCTTTATTTCAGAAGTGGGATATGCAGGCGGACACAATTTCCCTTTGTGCGTTCATTTTATGCAGATTACACAAAGAGCTCATGCGAGAGGAAAAAGTTGCATTGTGTTAGAACAAATGTTAAACTTGTAGCTAAATAAGTACGCTATTACTGAGGAGAATAATAGTCCAGTGTGTGAAAACAAGTAGTGAAAATTTGATTTCGTGAGATTGGTAGAGAGTCTACTGGTAATATTAATGAAGACAGGCAGTGAGGTGCGTTTTGTGACCATTGTTGCAACGCACAAGCAATAAGTACTACATATTCTGAGTGTGTATATGTTGCCTTAGTTGTCCGGCATGCAAAGCGCATGCCCCGCATTATATTGTCATGTGTCGCCTGTCCGGCTGTACCATTTTTCCGCATTATCTAAAAAACGGCGCGATTTTAAAAAAGTTACTGATCATAAAATGTGTTTTTATTTTTTCTGCAAGCTTTGTGTGAAAAATGTTTCATTCTAAGAAGAGCTGAGCAAGGTATGATCAAAAATGTGTGCTGGTCTACATGTAACGTACCCGTTATTCGTGTCAGATTTCAATTAAGCTTGAGTTTGCTGGACCGATTTCGAATAATACTCAAATACCAAATTTCATGAAATTCCGCGCAGTGGTAGCCGAGTTGTTCCTGACGGACGGACGGACGGACATGACGAAGCTAATAGTCGCTTTTCGCAACTTTGCGAACGCACCAAAAAAAGATGTATCATACTCCTAACGCGGGATACATTGTAGGCGAATGTAGTACAGGCATGCACCATTCGCATTTGTCTTACAAAAAAATAAGGTTTCGATATCGCCCCGATTGCGTTATTTCCACAGAGAACGCTGTTCGTTGTGAAGCCACACCTTCGCCCATATCTACCACGCTACGAGTCAGCAACCCCCGAGATAAGCGAGCGGGCAGAGTGCAGGCGCTTGGCTTGCTGAACGCCACACCTGCCGTAGGTTTGTGCGTGCGATGCGGGTTCAGTCTGTTCCTGACTGTCGTATCGTCGAGACGTGTGAGTGCGTGGCGGGCCCCTGACGCAGTATGGCATGTAAAGTCGCCGTGTTGTCGTCAGTCCCGCTGCGGCCGTTGCTTGAAACAGAGTGACGTCAGTTACGTGCAGTTCGGACGGAGAAGGTAAATATTATGACATGTATATTTTATTTCACTTAACCTTGTGCGCTTTGTGTTCGTTGCATCATCTCTCCGAGCTGCATT
>Ga0136643_10001850_pt1 | contig 26644 bp, 21 predicted proteins | sample TergutLab28metaG_FD_96883 | JGI IMG/M metagenome (GOLD analysis project Ga0136643, IMG submission 96883) | Labiotermes labralis P1 segment gut microbial communities from Petit-Saut dam, French Guiana - Lab288 P1 (version 3) (version 3) | ecosystem: Host-associated > Arthropoda: Insects >... | reverse complement strand
GTCCATCTTCAGGAGCTAGCGAGTACTTGTTGTGTTGTGTAGGCTGACTTGAGGCGTGCTGGTGTTATGTAGCGGGATTGTCTGTTGGTGATGTGGTATCCGAGTGTAGGCTGAACCAGCCTATACTCGGATACCATAATAATATATATAATATATATAATAAAGCAAGTGTCATCTAGTTGGTCAACCTTTATTCAAATATCAAGATGATGCACTGTCCAATACGCATAAGATAATTTTATTTATGCCTACAGAAAATCGGGGCAGAATTCTCTGCCCCGATTTTCACGAAACAATCAAATGTCCAACATCATTACTTGTACCGCTGTGTATTATACTGAAATGTGTCAGAATCAGAAAATAAATTATGATAATACGGCTAGAAGTTTATTTACGCCCCTAAGTACAACATAACTTGCACGGAGCCAATTGAAAATCAACTCAAAATCGTGCAGTACGCTACCGTGAAGTCATCGGAATTGGAAGAACGGCGTAGAAAATAAATGAAATTTAATTTAGGCCCTTAAGTAAATTATGGCTTCTAATGCGCCAGTTTTCGCAAAACTCAAGCCTGATCCGCAAATTTGTATTAAAAAATATAAAGAACGTCATAAGAAACAGACAAATGGTTTAGTCGCTGTTACTAGCTCTATGAAGGAAGAAAGTCATTTCCACAACACGTCCGTTTTAACTTGTAAAAAATGCCTATTGTAGAAACTACTTGTGCATTCAGCGTAGAAGTAAAAATTTCTTATTATGTAATGACATATAAAGGGTTTGGAAGGTTGGATTTTGGGGTCTCTTTGGTCTATATTTCCGCTATGTACTTGGACGGACCCAGGAATCCATCCAAGTACACTGGTTTACTAACAGAGATTTAAACCCGGGATCTCTAAACCCATTGTCTCCTTAATGTAAACACATATGGTAACCACTTGAGAGTACCACTCTTTTGTCACGGTAGAAGTGCAATGGAAGAAATCGGAAGAGAATACTTCTAACAAGTTATTACAAACGTTGGAAAGCAACATGCTATCAAAATTTGATAACATTCCGCTTAGTCTTCAGCAATAGGGCACAATATTTACTCACAGTTTATTTACCGACCTTTCAAAGGACATTGTTCCCGCCATCTACACGGTATTCCAAGAATAATAATTTGTTGGAAGAAAGGCCAGTAAAAATTGCCGTTACACATGACGTCACATCGCAGAAGACTCTTACCTTCACCGAAGACGCTGTTAAGTCCTCAAATCATACTTCAAAATATCCTGTGTTGCCTAATAAGACGGAAACGTAACAGGCGAAGCTTGAGTGAACTCTAATATGACCTTCTTCTAGATTATAATTTAGCGTTAAATTTTTCTCACAAGCAATATTTTTCTGATACGAGACATCAGATTCTCAGGTGAAAAATTTTTAATTCAACTGTTTTATTTTGGTACACGCTTGTTACTATCTACCAAACTACACAACACAGTCAATAATTTTATTAATTTCGCATGTAACCCCACACTATTGAGTTGATATTTCGAATAACACCTCACCACCATCAATTTATTAGCTACAAGTGATTTTAAACCTTTTAGAACATTTAGGGACGTAAATTATTACACACTCTGTACTCTTACAAAGAAAAATACAATGTATGATTATACTTACTGAACATGGACATGCACGCACAATGTTCAGTACAGTAATATAGCTGTAAGTATTGTTATGAGCTTAATTTTCGGAACACTACAGGGTGATATTAAGCTTAAAGTTTAATCCCACGTCGCTGACATGCATGAGGTTAAACTTTCGACAGTAATCGACTAATCATCAGTTAATTTAATGGTGGAGGCAAGATAGCTGTGGGAGTAACTGGTCGAAACTCAAGCGATCAGCACCAAATTGATAGCAACCAACCATACTTTTCCTCCACAGCATTAATTCTCAGTAAGAACAAGGCGGGCATTACGGTTCAATGAATAGTTTATAGACAGTGTGTAGTGAAATGGGCAGCCTAGCAGCTGGCTTGTTCCTGCTTTCTTCCCAGCTGCTCCGTTACCTCACTCGATGCACCCTGTATCGGACAGAACAGCTTTATAATCAATTATTTGTATGGTTTATGTTGAGCATGTAGCAATTACGATTCACCTTTAAAGTGTAATTTTCATCTGAATAATAGTTTGAAAATTTGCTTTCTGCTTCACTGCACACATACTGCTGTTCTGGGATGAGAAGCTGTGCGAATATTTGAGCAATACCCGACATTTCAAGTCTTAGCACTGGCTTCTGGATCATCCATCTTCTTGGACTGCTTGTCTGTGAAGATGAAGGTAGTATGATCTTTCGAAACATCGAGTGACCTGCTATTCACCCAATGACACATCACATCCCAGAAGAATTGAATCAACAGCAATACAGCTGTGGAAACGCAGCTAAATTCTTCTGTCTTTACAAAGACGAAATGATAATCCCTCACTTTGGAAATAACTTTTTATTTATCTTCACAAGTCCCATGAAGCCAGAAAATGTACAAGTTTGGAAAAAGTCCCACTCCTTATATTTAAGCAGCCGGTACGTACTGTCATCATCCTCAGTAAATCCACGTTCACTCTTCGCTGTTTATCGACGCAAAACTTAACACTTCAACCCACTTTGCAAGTCGTTGATCTCAGGCATATACCGAATCATATTTATACTTACGTCCCAAGCACATTGCTTCGGATGCGATAGCTAATACAAAGTTTTTAATTACAGGGATTCGTGCCAAGCTAATTAATTATGTTGGAAGGAGTGGATGGGGAGTTGAAGTGCAAGGCTGAGCTCATGTAATCGGGACAAGGATTTCTTCAGAAAAGTTTTAATAGATGAACCTTATGTTTATTGGACCGTGCATCATCTTGATAGTTGAATAAAGAGAGACCAGCTTGATGTCACTTGCTTTATTATTTCATTATTTACTGCTCAACATGTTTCGTACGTTAATACATCCGAAATATGTTGAGCAGTAAATAATGAAATAATAAAGCAAGTAACATGAAGTTGGTGTCTCTTTATTCAACTTTTAATAGGTATTGGCTCCGGCCAGCAGCTGTTGATATGATGACATTTTATGAATCCGTAAAAAGTATTATTGGAAATAAGATAACAGAATTTCACAACGTAACACTTATACATTAGCGTTCTTTTCATTGTCACAATACCTGCATGTTCTTTTGAAGCAACTTGCGAAGGGTTTGAGTGTTTACAGTTTTCGATATGCTTGAGCTTTGTGTTTATCTCTGCTGTCGACAAAGCGGCTAACATAATTGCCTTCGGTACTGCCACAAGTAAGTGCCTTCATTCTGTGAAGTGTAGCGATCGACGGCTTGAAATCTACGCTAACTCAAGTCTTCTGTCAAATCACTGTTTCTTATTCTAGAAGTGACACTTCAGACAAACATGCCTTCAACTTCTCTTGTTGGTTCAGAAATGAAAAAATTTCTCTCACAGTTGACTGACCAGTTTATCGTAAATGAGAATGCTTACTTATCGCTGGTTAAAACTAATTAAAGTAGGAAAAGCTCTCGGCAAGAGGCGATAAAAAAGGCACTAAAGGTTTGGAATCGAAAAGTTCGAAACCCATTTGTCTCTAAATTTAGGACATGGTTTGGAGGAAAAAAATAAATGAATCTTCACATATAAGGCAACATACGTGGAACTTACATATTTGGAGGCTGTTTGCTGCTGGAGGCGTAGACACAGTTTGCTGCTGAAGGCGTAGACACAGCTAATCGGCTGTTCCGATTTTACGAAACTCGAAGTTCAGGACGTTTTGTTCTTCACATGCACAAAGAAGTTGCTTGCTTGGGATTAGAATTGGGATGTCAGTTACTTTAGAGTTTCCAATGTATTTTACACGTTTAAGTGAACTCATAAATTGTGTCATAAAGATCCGTCGTATTCTGTTTTACAGCGAGTGATGTACGGGTTAATTAAATATTACATTTCAACAGAAATAATAATTAAATTTTGGTCCACAGTTTCGTGAATGAGTACAAGCTGAGGCAGCAGTATGTGGCTTATAAGGTATTATAAAAGAGTGTCTGAGCAAAACCACAGGACTATTTTTTCGGTATTCTGAAAGAGCCACGGTCATTTAAATTTATTTAAATAGTTGAGGTTACACAATCATTAGTGATTCAGTATTAAATGGTAACTATACACACCACACTCACGCACTTCCAAACATTCGCGACTTTACGATTAAAACACAAAATATTACCACTACGCAATATTACATGGCTGATCATTCTAATCAGATGTAACGGTTTTTGCCTTGAGATTTAAGCAGAATATTTAGTAAGAACTTGTAGATAAATTTCAGTCTTCGGGAAGTTAAAGCTACAAAGTTTATCTCAGTATCCATTAATTTATCTTCTTAGCAACACGAGACAAATAATTCACTGCGGAAGTTGTTTCGCTCTTAAGGGCAATGAATAATCTACTTTGTTAGCGTATATCAGTGAGTAAACAACTCATACTTCAAAATTTACCTTACAAGAAAAACAAACCGCATATTACAAACAGGTACGTATATTATTTTAGATCATAACAGTACAAAGTATTAATTAATAAAATAATGTTTAAATTTCAGAAAATTATATCTGACGTTTCACCGCTGAAGTTTACAACAATCATCCGAAACATATCGGGCTTGGTTAAGACTTCGGAAGTTTAATGTGTTTACTGTGGTCTAAAAAGTGTATACGCAGTATATCTCTGGACAATTTATAGACGTACTTTAGTATAAATAGGAGAGTGACCAGGTTCACATCCCGGTTTCTTTGACCCGAGGGTATATACCCATCTTACAGAAGTTCAGCAGCTTCACGGTTCTAGGAATTAATATGCATTACATTCCTCTTGCAAGGATTTACTTGCGGTACCTCGTACAAAAATCAATGGTACATGCGTTACAAGGATTATTAAATTCCTCAGACATTTTATCCTATGTTATGTTTCGCAGCGTGCCTTCCGGAAACACACAGACCTACGCACTGCCCAGTGTATTCAATTTGCATCGTGATGCTTGCTTGGTATCCTGCACAAATTTAACCTTAGAGTAGGCATCTCTGTTGTTATAGTCACTTCAGTTGGTGGTCACGCAGGAGAAAGTCGCTATTAAACGGAAATATGGAGGCTTAAGATTTAACAGAACATGCAAAAATATAGACCTTATCTAGGGAAAATCCCTAACGGTCTATATTGTACCAAAACCCAATATATTTCAGCCCCCAAAAAATCACTGGGAAGGAGTCATAAAATCACACACAGAAGCGCACTTGAATATAACCATGAGGACACAGTGGAAGATTGTACAGCAGTGCGATGTCAAAGATTTCAAATATCCAATTCATATTTGCATATTTTCAATATTTAATATATATTTGTAAAATATCAATAGATATAAATTTACTGTAGAAATATGTGTTTAATATATATCAAATAATTTTAATATTTATTAAGTGTAAAAATGTATATTTAATATATATATATATATATGAAATATTAAACCTTAACCAATATTAATCGGATAACTGACACATTTCGTGTCCTCACTGCTGCAAAATATTTCACTACAGGCTCACGATATTATTCAAGTGTGCTTCTCTCCGGGGTAGGTTTGACTCTTTGAAAATAGTTCTTTGAAAGCGGGGTTTAGTGTAATATACAACATAAAGGAATTTGCCATACACATGCAGTGTATTATTGTTTTTATTTACTGAATTTATGAATTATAAGAACACGAAAATTTGCAACATTAAGAGATGGAGATTCAGAATTGATTCAATTAACGTGGAGGAACCTATAAATTTGAAAGAAATAATTTAAAGCAGAAAGTTGCAAGAAAAAGCTGTTCAAGTGTCATTCAGCAATACACAACGGCTCATTCATATCTACTACACTGAAGAGTAAGAGGAAAGTAGTGGTTGAAAATACTGTCAATTTTTAGATTATATGGTTTACGAGATATATGAAAGAAATACGAGTATCGAGCATTGGGAGAATAATATTGACGTGGAAAACTGAAATACTTAACAGAACACATCCCGTTGTGCTATAACTCAATAGAGGAAAAAAATGGAGGTAAACAGTAGGTCAACAACAGCAACATAACTTACATTCTCGTTTACAGGCTTTAGCTACTTGTTTTGGATTAAAATGTATCTATCAACAAACCTTTATACCAAACAAATAGCAGGTATAACGTAATGATATTACAACGTAAGGTACTTTCGTTAAGTTCTTTTGAGGGATCCCACACCACAATTATCATTAAAATAAAGCTGGAATAGTAAAAGATCTATTACTAAGGTTAGAAATTATTAGAAACATTGGCCGTAACGTCTAAAATGAATTATTAAAGAGTGTTAAAATTTGCAGCAGAAGCGTAAGAAATAGGATAGAAATCTTACTCGTTCCATTCCGCTAAAGGGATATAGATCAACAAATGTCTTACACGCACGCACGCACACACACACTAACACGCACATACTAACACACACACACTAACACACACACACACACACACAAACACAAATTCCATGGGTGGATGCACAAGAAGGACGAAGAAGGAAGACTATTCTACTTGGACTAACACCTGTCCGAAGGCAGCTTTTCTCTGACTTTAATGCCACATGGACTGGCCTGAGAACAAACCCGAGGCTCCGACATGACAGACCGGTAATTCACCCTCTGAGACAAAGCATGGCACACTATATTAACACGACGCAATTAAATCCTATGAATGGCGGTGGCGGTTGAGAGTGGGAGATGTGAAGCAACCACCGCTGCTGTAATACAGTGTCGGTGGCATAATGAGTGAAATTTGGTTGGAGTGATGGTGGAATCGAACTGACAGGTGAAAACCGAAGTACTCGGAGAAAGACCAAACCCACATGGACTGACCTGGGACCGAACCCTAGACTGAGCACTGAGAGGTCGGCGACTAACCACCTGAGCCATGGCGTGGCGAACAGAACTGTAGGCTTGCTGCTATAACAGTCCGCTGCAGCTGCTCTGGCCTACGCCACTGAACAGAAAGTGCTTGTTGCTAGCGAAAACTGTCACTTCTAAAACTCGTGTGAACAGAATGGCTAGACATCTGGAGGGTAATACGGGGAATTATACTAGAGGGGAAAGCGTAACAGGAATTGTGCACGGGGGTCGATTTATAGAACTGCGGCATCCTTACAGCATTCAATCTAACTCAGTACTGATTGCGCTGTTACTCTTTCTCTTTTGACAAATTGTTTTAAAATTCGCTAAACATGAACCTAATTCGAATTTAGGACTTAATTTCCATTGATTTTTGTAGCTTATTTTGTTAAATTCTGGATAGCAGTGAGTGCTGGGATCCTTCGTTAGTACCGCATAAAAATACGTCGTAACTAACGGACAGAACTCCACGTTCACCTGCACCAGTGACAAAAATTGTAGACAGAAACTGTAATACACGGAATACGACTAAAGCCTCTACCTAAAGCACCGTATCGGAAATAAAATCATCATCAATCCGACACGTTTTCATTACACTCTTTGGCTGAAATTTCACTTTTTTCTTTCCTTCGCAGGTAGAAATTCGAACAAAAATGCTTAACGATATTGTTCTATTTTTCATGCATTCGACAGACATAAGTTTCCGTCGAATATTACCGCTTGTGACAAGCCTTGCGCTGAAATATGGTAGGTTGGTGTCAAACTCCGGTACCACAACTCCCATGGCCGAGAGAAACTTGCCTCTCAGAGACGTACTCACTCTTCGCCAAGGATATGAATCCCTTCTTTACCAATAAAATAATAATGTACAGTATCCAAAGCATTTAAGAATAATGACACACAAGTTTTGTCCATGTAATTAAATTATTCGGAATAGGAATTCGAATTACATCCACAATCTACTGCAATAGTTGCACATTGCTTTAAGAGTAGAAGCCAGTGAGGCGCTTCATTCATTTGCTTCCACAGTAAAGTACAAATAAAGTATACGACGCTGACGTTTGAGATTTCCACAGCGAAGGCAATGCGAATTGTGGTCTTCTCTGTGACGAATCTACGTAGAATGGCAGAAGGTTTTTAGCGTTTCGGAGAAACCTGATGTCCCCATTTTTACAATTCAACAATAAGTTTTCAGTACCTAGTAACATAACTAACTAACTAACCACCTGACTAACTAATTAACTCCATGGAGCAGATTCCTTCCTGGAAAGCTAAGAGGTCCTCTGCTAGTCAAGGAATTCTCCGCATTTTATGAAACCCGAATGTTCATGACCACATTCACGATCACCCAAGTTACATTTGTAACAAAAACACACCAAAGCAATTCGTTAGAAATTTAAAGAGAGGGCTTTTATTTCATGAAAGCAATAAGAACTGTCTGTTTACACCAAAAGACACACAGATGCTTTTTTCTCGCGTATGCTTTATTTTATTCGCTTTGCAATAATAACACTTCTTTCAGGCTAGTCCGAAGTGCATCCTGAAGTACTTTTTAAGGCTGAAATGCATTGCCAGTTATACGATAAAACTGACTATACGTGTTTAAGTAAGATTATTAATAAACGTACGTAATCTTGCAGAGACATAAAAAAATTCTTTTTTAAGGCAGACAGACATCAGTCTTAAATATTAACAAGGAAGAAGTTTTGTAATTATATTCTAATGGTAGTTAACACAAAATTTATCTTGCTGGCTCTCAAGGTATTTAGCCAGGACACCTTCGTAAGTTCAGGCTTTAAATAATTAAGGACTGCATGCAAGATTAGGTGTTCTTGAGGTCATGATCATGAATACTAATTTACAGGCTTCTGGAATGTGACGCCGCGTAGTCTGATCAAAATTTACTATCTTTTATGAACCTGAGCTTAGAGTCAGTGTGCTCCACCGAAACGTCCGTATATTTCTGCCACACTTCACGACGTCAATCTCGCTAAACAATAATCGTCTCTATGTGTCATTTCATAATCGTCCATTTACTAACCAGTCAACAACAGGCGAAGCTACGCGTTGTGTGTCTGTGTGGGGTCTGGTTGTATGCGTGTCCTTAACTTTATTCCAAATGGGGTCAGGACCCCTCGTTTGAGAAAGCATAAGCCTTCACTTTTATTAATAGTGGTATGATAGTGTGAGGCCCCGCAGTGTAGCCGGAGAGCGTTGAACGGATTTAAGGTTTACCACTGACGTGAAGAGGTCAGTCAGGCCGACCGAGCAACAAAGCCCTCTACTAATTTCAATCGCAGTTATTGCCCTTTGCCTTCGGCCAGTTATGGTAATGTAATTGCACAAGCTCTGTCTCGCTCTTCCCCCTCCGACTTACTGGTCGAAAGAATTAATTTCCTCACGGATGACCTGGAACCATTTAAACCCAAAGTACTGTTAAGTTCTGTACAGCTTATTGTCCAGCAAAACACTGGACACCGCAATGTGCCTCAGTGTCCCTATCGATATCGAACTTAAAACTTTCAACAGCGCTACTTATAGTGGAGTTTTGTGACATTTCAGATTTTTAAAGTAGTGACCATGAAGACTGCTGCCTTTCGGGGTGTGGCCCTTGTTATTGTTGGGTACGTGATTATTTTCATTCATTATAAGATTTGACACCATGCAGAAGAGTCAAAAACTGCGCAAGATTTCAGGCTTCCGCCGGGGTGTTAATGAGATGTGTGTTCTTCTGGGGTTTTATGCAGCGTAGGTTGGTAGTTTGCTAACGACGTTTCGGGACAACCTATCGGTCCTGTCTTTGAGGTCAAGTAGTCCATAAGGAATACATTCTTCTTGGGCTGTTTGACCCTTGAGGACGGGACCAATAACTTGTACCGAAGCGTCGTTAGCAAACTGCGAAACAAAGCCGCATGAAATCCCAGAGGAACTGGTTTTTGGTTATTATGAGATACACAATGTACATAGTAACAAATATCCTGCGAAATTTTGTAGGATTCTAGAATGTGCCCACCTACTATACAAGGCTTACACAGTGTAGGTTAGCACCTGTCTATTGCTGTCTGTAGCATCATTAAGCATGATCGCTAGGTAATCTATTCTGGGAAGTTATATCGCGTAACGTAGTTATTAGAGGCTCAGTTATTCTGGGACCTGACACATTGCGGTCTGGTTTGCGTGTCTGAAACAACATGACTTCATACCCCAGGAGACATATTTCTCCATAGTCACATTTCATTTCAAACATATCGCGAGGAATATGCCAAACGAAGGCCATCTTTTAGACTTTCTGATCAGGTATAATTAAATTATTTATCTGATGCATGAGCACAGTGGTTACTACATGTACCACCTTGTTTAACTTACAGGTTTTGCCGAGGCATGAATTTGTGTGGGTACGAATAGCAACCCCTTGTTTTGATGTTCAGGAATTGCGTTTGTGATGTGATGTCGTGATGTCGTGATGCCGCATATCGCTCTTCACACAGCAGTCCTAATGCCTGTCTCTTTCCTTTCGTAACCTCAAAAGTCATTCCAAAGGCCAATATCTAATTAAAATTAAAATGAAATCCATCCTTCTGTATTCCAAAACCACATAAATAGGAACAATTCCTTCAGTCACCCTAACATTACAATTTATTGCTTCTGCATTTTTGTACCTTTTACATTAATTAGATGTGCTGCCGTTAGAGCAGGAGAGCAATATGCCTGAGTTCTCGTTGTGATTTGACAAAAAATTTTCTGGGTTTTAGCAGATTTAACGCTTGCCAGTTTTTCAGTAAAATCTTAACAAAATTTCTACTGTTCCGTTGAAAGTATTAGCTCTTTGTTGTTGACAAATCAGGTTATCATTAAACCATCAGAATTTTTCCGAATTATAAACTAACGTTCTGTTGATAAAATTTGGAAACCTTCCTCCCACACGTAGGGTTACGACAGCAGGAAAAGAACTTTTAAATAAAATTCAGACCAGTTTCAGACTTCATATCGTGTCGTGGTTCAGGCAGCTGGTCACCAACTTCTCAATACAGAGATTATGTTTCGATCCCAGGACAGTCACGTGACATTTGTGGTAAATGAAACGTAGCTGAGACAGGATTCTCTTTGAGTTCTTAAGTTCTTTAGTTCTCCCTGCCAGTTATCATTCGAGAAATACTCCATATCGATCTGTATTGAATACCATTATTTTGTCAGAAGGAAGAGCAGGCGAAGGCTGGGAACCATTAAACAGAGCAGTTCCCTCTAGTATCTAGAGGTAGCACTGGAAGGAAAGGCACATGAATATTGCTTCTTACGTTTGGAATGTTAAAGCAGCTTCTGCAACATGCTTGTAAAATCAATTTCATGCACCGTTAATATCCCTCCTTTTGTCTTCTACATTCACTTCTATTCCTTTTGTCTCAACTCCTTCTTTTCCTTAAGGTGTATATACTCCTTCATTTTGTATCTTCTCTTCCGTAAAATTTTGTTAATGCAGAAATTGTGTTTGTTTTATAATTGGTTTAATAACTCTTTGCATTTTCACCAGTTTCACATACTTTCTAAAAATTATTACTCTTTGTGAAGTTATTTCCTTTACTTTTGTGTACTGTTTTTCATGCAAGACTTGTTTAATGACGCTATTACTATCACTCGGTTACAACAGTAGGCAATGGAGAGCCAATGCGAATAATTAATTGCTAAGAATGGTTGTAAGATGTTCACGGACTAATTTTAAGATTTATCCCCGCACGTTTCACAGAGAAACTACGATTACTGTAAAATCTCTAAGATATGAGATAACGGTTTGAGGGACGAGATTGAGTGCAAATTTAGGTAGATTGAGTGCAAATCAATCTACCTAAATTTGCTGTTTTTAGATTTATTATTCTGAGCAATCATTCCAATAATTATCGAAAACTGAATAATGGATTCAATTTTAAAAAATTTAACTACTGGACACATAAAAAATTATCAATCCTGCCAGTCTCTAGCCTAGGTCCTAAACCAGGATAAAAGGAAATGTGTTTAAAGTATGAAGTTTTCAAATTCCTTGAATGAGTTGTTTTAGGAGTTAGGACTCAGGTGTATAGTTGGGAGAAGGGAGCCTATTTCCGTTTTACTGCGCGGCACTAAAGGCCATTTGCTCTAAGTGCCGACTGGGGAGATTCCAGCCGCTAAGAAGACGTTGCTTCGTATCCAAGCAAGTACTGAATATTACATACTATGAAAACGGGTGTATCCTGCTGGGAAATGTTATAGCCATTGGATACCACAAATTATTCCCTGTGTTTCAACTGTTGGCCTCTGTACTGTGCCTGGTTTCTGAAGTAGGGGAAGCTAAAAACTTTTCACGACACACCTTATTTCATGAAACAACGCTTTAAATCTTTCACGAAAGGACATATGCTTTCCATTTACACAGATATATTATTGTCGCCTCTTCAGAATCATCAGTGCACGTAACTGACAACCATAGTTCACCATTGTAAGTTTCTGCTCGAATAAGCCAGCGTCGAGGTATATGAAATATACGACACAGATTACAGGAATGAAATTGCCGGCTAAATGGAGCTAATTTGATAAAACCCATTCCATCCACACCGTCTCGTAGAAGATTATTTATTTTCTTGATTGTAAGTGCATTAATTATTATTAACATAACTTAAATTTATTTAAATTTTTTATTTAAATTCACAACAAAATACAATAATTTTCTCTGTTTTCACGCTAATATTTTTATAGACTCTTAAAAGTTTAATTAATTTAAGTCAAAATTGTACTATTATTTGTAACAACAAATCGACATTATATTAACTACTAATTAAGTTTCACATTTTTTCGCTCCTAATAATGCATTTCTCCATATTTAGTAATTTTCTTCTTTCTTTCTTAGTCTGATCACATTCAATGACACTTACTCGGTATCATTCCTCTGGGTGAGTGATCGGTCTGTCGAATAAACATCTACCGGAACAAAACACAACATTCGCAAGAGACAGACATCCATCTCTCCGGCGGGATTCGAACCCGCAATTACAGCAAGCAAACAGTGGCAGACCCACTCCTTGTACAGTTCGAACACTTGGATCGGCATTTAGGACTCTATAGTTGTTTAAATGTTGTGCTAAAAGGCTCCACCATATCTGAATTATAACTTGTAAACATAATTTATTTAATTTTACATGAATTAAAGTAGATGTCATAACGTTTGGTTATTTCTAACTTCAAAAAAATTTGGTTGTTGAACTTAAAATAATTTTCGGAATTTTATACATGTTATTGACATCTACTGATATCACCTTTATGACCTGGAAACAGGAATCAAAATCTCAGAAGTGTTGATAAATGTTTTAATGAATGTTGTAACATAAACACCACTCAGAATACATTTCGATTCCCCAATATGAAACCCATTTCAAGTTGTAAATTTCTCGGTTATAGTTGATTGCGTTCCAGAGTGGGAACACAGCGATAAATTACACGCCGAATGTTCCTGTTGGGTCAGCAGAAGCCTTTCAGATTTACGGAGGCGACAACAGTTTCCGATAGGCATTTAAATGCTGGATTTCTACTGTATGCAGATGTTTCCCTCTGAATGGATTTAACTTCAGTTTACGGAGAAGAAAAACTTCACATCATATTTGAAGGGCCGAGGAAATTTATGGTTCAGATATTAGAATGTAATTTCTCACATTTAATAGTTAATTAATTTAATAGTTAATTAAATATATTATGAAATTGACAAAAAATTTGAATTTGGACGCGCTCTTTTTTATGATCCATACACAAGATCAGAGTGAGGTAATGCGGGTTGTGACACGTAATTACCCTTTTTGGAGAAAACTGGTGCCACCACATTACGAGCAGCACTTGCCATTTCAATTCTGAAACTTGGATTCGCGATGATATATTAAGTCTTTCCTAGTGTTACGACACAGGGAAGATAGCTATAATAGGACAATGTTAAGTTTGATGTATGGTTTGTTGTACAGTAGGCCTATTAGAGCGATGTGTTTTGTTATCGCCAAATCTGTTTAAGAAAATATATTATCACTTCCTGTGATTTGCAGATAATTTTAGTTAATAAATGATATCTATATATTCCTTATTGCAATTAACGTAGCCTTATAAACAGTAGATTAGCAAAACATTGGTGCAGTATACAAATAAAAAACTTGCTACTGTAAACGCCATAAAAATGAATGGGTTGCGTGGAGGCATAAATCCACTTATTCTGAACCTAAGCACTCGATTACACTGAGTGGTCAACTGCACTCTCCGGGAAAAAGGCTATAGGAAGCTATTGGGTATGAGGAAAGACGATAGTAGTAAAATGGGTCTTAAGACAATAAGGAGGAAGACTGTGTACTAGTTATGTGCTCTATAATAGGAATATGTCTAAATACACAAGCTTATTATGTTGAACACAACACAGGTTTTGTTTTCATTGAAGTTGTGCCTTTACATGTGTGTTACATATTTCGGCTGTTTTAGGGCTACATGAGGCATGTCAACAAAAAATTCTTACAGGGGAAAATATAATGAAGTTAAAAAATTTTTATTTTATTTTATTTTATTTTATCTTCCTTTATGAGATTTTTATATTGACATGTCTGATGATGGCCTAAGAAAAGGCTGAACTATGTTGCATGCATGTAAAGGCACAACATGCAATAAAAATAAAACCTGTGTTGTGTTCAACCGGGATACATCGTACACTTGTGAGAAAGTTATTGTACCTCGGGGTTCTAAAGGAGGCGGGACAATTTTGAACTTACGAGCGACTTATAATTTGAATACGTACTTTCGTGTTGGATGAGATGGGAGGGGCATATAGCTCGCATGGGAAGAGGAGAGTTGTATCCAAAGTTTTGATGGGGAAACCTCAAGGAAAGAGACAATTTGGAAGACCCATGAGTAGCTGGGAGGATAATATTAAGGTGGATCTTCAGGAAGTGGGGTGGTGGGCAAAGACTGGATTGATCTGGCTCTGGATAGGGACAGGTGGCGGGCTGTTGTAAACGCGGTGTTGAACTTTCGGGTTTCATAAAATGCAGGAATTACTTGACTAACTGAGAACCTTTTAGCTTCACAAGGAGGACTTTGCTGCTTGGAGTAATTAAGTAAGTTTGGTCTTTGAGATTTACTTAATTAGAGTAATGTCTGTAATTTCGACAAAGGTACACCAACACCCAAAATTCTGAAGAATATTTCATTAAATTATCTATGTTATAAAAGTAAGTCGAGTCTCTCGTTCGTAACGTTTCATTACTCCTGTATCCTAATGTGTTTTGTAATGAAAGACGCTAAAGACATTCTCCTGGAGTTCTGCTGGAGTTCTGGATAAAATTACTAACAAGTTTCCAGTTTGCATGCCGCTGTTTTTTAGAACCCTAAAATATTTATTATGATTTTTATTCGACAGGACAAAAGTTCTGTCTTTGCATGCACGCCTTGACTCAATTGTACAGGAAATTAAAGGTTTTTGTTCACCAGCTTATTCGTAGGTATTTGAGCATAAGAAAAGAACGTTTGTATTATGTAAGTTCACAAAGACATATTTATCGATTAAATGTTTCTTGTTACAGAGGTTAAAACCGGATAGCACCTTCTGTAAAAGAGGACGTGGACAAGGAGATATCTACACCTACACTGGAGGACTTTAAATATGTATACATTAGGAAACATACGTTTTCAGGTTTTCAAAGAGAGGAATTTTCAGGTTATAACCAAGTAGCTTTCGACACTATTGATTGAACAGATGTTTCAGAGGGAGCTATTGCCTCGATATCCAGGATCGAAATATTTGAGTTTCATTTGAAGTTGTAGTTCTAGGTTTAACTTCACTACAATTATGAAATATAAGCTTAGCTTAAAAATTATTGTGCCTTCTGTCACTTTCATTTAATTCTATCTAATATCTTAAGAGGCACAGAACGTGGACTCAGTTTCGTGTACTGTATTATTTTCGAAAATTTTCGTTACAAAAAAGTCTTACCTGGTTACGCACGTATTATACCAGACATTCGCACAGAAAGTTTATAGTTCTTTACACAAAGTGTCATTTATTGTTTTAAAACTCACTTAGTGTAAAAGAACTACACATTTGAGCAAACATCTTCCGTATCAAGCCATATGAAAATTTTATAAAATAACTCCTGAAACTGTGGGCTAACCAAAATGTAACTACCGTTTAAAATCCAGCAGTTCTTGTGTAGATCAGTTAGTTGAAGAAACTTATTTGCACCGTAAAGAAACACACTGTTTGCTTCTTGTAAACAGGGCTACATGTTCTGATAAGGTTTGGGATAAATGTTGCTGTGATTCCCAAAATAAACGAAACCACACACATAATTACTCTCTGGGCGACAGGCTGAATTATCGAACGTTAAATGTGTCACCCATAGGCAAAACTCAATTACATGAGACCAAATATTAAGGTACAAAATTATTACTATGTTTACGTAGTTTATAAGTAAGCAGGGGCTTTCCGTATATGAAGCGAAAATATATTTCGAGCAGGCTAGCTCAGCAGTTATTTAAAACAAAACACTTCAAAAGCTCAAACGGGTTAAAAGGCTGTTAAGTTCCTGGAAGCAAGTTTAGAATTTTAAACCTAAAATTCAGAATAGCATTTCAAATTTCGAGCCGTATTTCAGAGCAAATATTCTGTACCTCCGTTACAAAGACCAATTGGTTAATGCAGTTAAGGGAAATATTAGCTGCGTTATTGCAAGCATAGCAAAACACATAAATACACGTGAAGGGAAAATTTACGGTTTTAAATGGCTAGGTGGAGGGGCCATTACTATTAGAAGTTGGAAAATATAAATAAATGCAGGGTCATAGCAATTTGAAAATAAATTTTTAAAACAGAAACAAAATTAACCCTTATCCCGCTAATGTGGAGAATAGGGTGAGCTCCTAATGATGCCAGCAAATGGCAGATGGGATTTAACTCGGCATTTAAAGGGTTAAAAAACATGTTGACAATTCCTGAAATTGTATAATTGGGAATAAAAATGCATGGTTGTTACAACTAATGCGAAAAGAATTATATCTTTTAAGTGTGTGGTCTAATCCCAAAAACACGGGGAATGAAGCGGGTTTCTAATTCATCTTCTCTCAAAAAGCAAGTCCAGATTTGCCCCTACTGCGACATCAGCCCTAAATCAACCAGCCTAAATCTCTTTTCGGTATCGAAACCTAACACGTGGTAATCGCTACAAAAATCCGTGTGAAGAGAATGGGCAAACAACTGGAATAGGATATAAGGAAGAACGCTGTAAGGGAAAGCGTAACAGCTGAAGAGAAAACTAATGACTCCAATTCACTGAACTTCCCTCTTCGCCGTCAGGATATTAAGTGTTCTCGTGTATAATAAATGTCGAAAAGTGTTTCGGTTCCTACACGCAATTAGACAGTAAGCGTTGTAATGTGAAAGAAACCAGTGATTATAACTGCTTCACAAGTAGCTTCATTAAACAAATTTGCAGTAGATTTTTAAACAATTGTAGCTTCACTGGCTGGGACTACACATTGGGTGCAGTTATCTGCAAATGATCTGCAACACGCAAAGCATCCATTACAACACGCAGAACTCAACTGTTTATCGCCACCAACTCTTAATGACACCGAAAATAAACAGAAGTGCATTCCACCCTCTTGAATGTTTTGTTTCGCACTTCCAAGCGCACTGGTTGTTATAGTGTAACAAATGTATGAAAACAAGAATATATGCTTTTCGCCCAGATATTGTATTTATACGTTTCAGGCTGAAGCCTCCTACACGGATACCACCCCAACCCAGCCACATCGGAACTTCAACACACATCGAAACAAGAACACAAGACCAATGTGGTGATACAATAGAAAAGTAGCAAGCTCCTGATGATGGATGTATTAATGTCCGAAACATGCTGAGCATAGAAGAAGTGAAATAAAACTTGATAACTAGTGACATAAAGTTGGTCTCTTATTCTTCAACTATGACAATGATGCACGGTCCAGTATACATAAGATTTACATAAAACCTGTCTTCACCTGATCCTGCACGATAGCACCAAATGATAGGCAATATAATTTAGACAGTCGATAAGTGGACAAAAAATTTGTCAGTTCGTAGTCCACGATGTCCTTCCCTTGGTCTTGACGTCGACGTTTCTGTTTAGATTGGCAACACCTCGCGCGGCAAATGGTTCCAAAACAATATTAAGAATAACGGCTGTTCGTCAGGAGCAGCCTATATTTTGGTTCGGTCTCGTCGTGACGGGAAATCGAATTTGCCACCTATGGGCACAACAGAAGTCATTCCCATGGCTGCATGTGGTCTAACAATAAACAAAATTGACAACAGTACTCGCAATGGGTAAGGCACGAGGGCTGTGCGACACACTTGCAGTTTCTTGTCCAGCAAATCACATTCACAGACTTGCAACCGTGGCCTACTTGATGACACAATCAGGTGTTTGAAGAATTTCTATAATATTTTCATGAATATCAATAATATTCAAATGAAAAACAGTAATATTAGTAATATCAAGAATAATTCCTTGCATTATATCATTTATCCTGGAGCTGGATCCAGCAGCTATGTACCCTCACAAACTACAGGAACAAATTATAAATTTTGACATCCTTTTATTCATGAAACTTCGCAAGGAAACAATAATATATTTTAGGAATAATGAGAAAATTTTATTTATTTTAATCTAACGGTGATCTCATTAGCTCGGATTACACAGCGTTGAACGTTACGGTAAGATGTGAATAAACACCTGGACATCAAATGGAATGAAACGGTCGTATCTTAGAGGTAAGATTCGTATGTATACATTTGTCTGGTATAAAAGCAAAGACCACGAAAACCCTGAATCATTATACACAGTAGTCATGCCGTTTCCAACTGGTATATATGGATGGTTTGTACGTTTGATGGACAGAACTTGAATCTGCATCAGGAAACCGACTGGTTATCGCGACTAAGAACTTTCAAAGTTTTATGAGTTTCTTATCCGTAATACTGGGATAGAAACTTGAATTACATTGCGATCATTACTTTCTGAATTGTGCAGTTCATTGTTAATTAAGAGTCACACAAAAAAAGGCTGCATAATCTCATTCAGTGGGATAGTCGTTAAAACAATTAGTAAAGTAATATTTGTATTCTGACTAGTAGACCTTACACAGCAGAAACCTCCCATAGAAAATGATTTTCTTTCAAGTGTTCCAGACACGCTAGATCAGTGTACTGTACAAATGTATTGGGTATTTCCACAGTGCACTGTGAAATATGAAGATGGCATACTGGCTAAGGAAGAACAGGTGCTACATAGCATAATTGATAAGATAATTGAAACAGTAAGGTGTTATGGAATGGAAATGAATAAGGGAGAAACTAAGTTAATAAGAATCTCAAGGCAACCTTCCTAAGTAGAGATAATTATGAATTAAAAAACTGTAGATTGTGGAATGTTTCAACTTTTTGCATATACATGACAACAAATGATGCAAGTTGTACACGTGAAGTTAAATCCAGAATTGCCATGGCAAAATCAGCACTCGACAGGAAGAAGAAACTCTTTACTTCAGCAAATTGGACTTAAATTTAAGGTAGAAACTATTAAACTGCTACATCCGGAGCACAGCTTGTTACGGTGTTGAGATTGGGACACTTCGGAAAGTAGGTCAGAAGTACTTGGGAAGTTTTGAAATGTGGTGTTGGAAAAAGATGGAGGAGAATATTTGGACGGATCGTGTGAAAAATTAAGGAATGTTACTTAAGTCAACGGGTAAGGAATATCGTTATTATAATAAAAGGGAGGGTATCTTGAAGGCTAGAAGGATAGAAGTGAAGGGAGGAAGAGGAAGAAGACATAAACTGATAGAGTATGACCTTAAGGAAACGATAAGATACTGGAAATTGAAGGAGAAATTATTAAATCGCACTTTGTGGAGAACTCACTTTGGAAGAGGCTAAAAACCTATCGTCAGATAGACTGCAGAATGAATGAATGAATGAATGAGTTAATATTGCTATACTAATATGTTTCATATTTTACATTTCCTCTGGACGAGTGTTCAGACCGCCACAGACAACTCTACCTAGCAATACACAAGGTCCCAGTGGGATTCGAACCCGCAATACCAAAAGCGGGCGACTTGAGACCAACACCTCAGACCGCGTGGCCACCGAGATCGACATGTGCTAAATGGAACTGGTATTTTAATAAACCTAGTAAGATGACCATAAACCAAGATATTTGTAAGAGATAGAGTAAAAAATAGGGAAATCTGGTGGCCAATTGTGATTGACATTATCATGAAAAGCACGTAGGTTGTATCAAGTGATTGCAAAGGTGCTGGCTCAAAAGTGCACTTAAACAGAACTAAGTTTATAACATACTCATTGCCTTCGAAGCTAATATTGATATGGTACCGTAAATTAGGTCACGGTCGCTCCCTGCCATATATTGTCCAGTTATCCTTTGTTATTTATTATAAGAGTTTTAGACGCTGTAATCACACATTCCGTGTTACTGAAAATGTCGTTAATCACAACAAAAATTCCTAAGTAATTAATACAACTCAAATCCATATTTTACTTCTCCTTTTCATGAATTCGATAAAAATTCATGAACAAACTGCAGTTAATCGTTCTTTTGAATTCGTGTCAGATATCAAACATTTTGGGAAATAAATATTTAATTACTTACTTACGTAATTATCTACGTACTTACTTACTTAATTACGTACTTACTTACTTACTTACTTCTAGGAGCAGAGTCCTTCTTGAAAAACTAACAGGTCCTCAGCTAGTTTAGAAATTCCCCTCATTTTATGAAATCCTAGGGTTCATTGTCTCATCCACAAAAGTCCGTCACCTGTCCCAATCCTGAGCCACATCAATCCAGTCCATGCTCTTACATCCCACATCCTGAAGAACTTTCTTAATATTATCATACCATCTGCGCCTGGGTTTTCCAAGTGGTCTCTTTTGAGAAAGAATTAAGTAATCAAAATAAATCTAAGGGCCAAAATAAGAACACCTATAATCTGTGGAATGCATGCTGAAATTTACTTCAGTTCTCTTCCTTTTAAAGATGAAGTTGATTCGAATGATACTTTGTACATAAGAGTCGATTTCGTCTCTCACAGAGAGGCGAAACCTGTATGTATTATTCGGATGTCAATTCAGTTCGTAGACATCAGAAAAATTATCGTTTTGATTCTGAGATTCAAGGAACATACATTGGGTTAAATGTCGAGTTTTTAATGTTATATACGTTGTTTGTCTGCAAAAACTTCCTTTAATGAATTAAGTCTTCCTGAATGTGATGCCGTAATTTAGTGTCGTGAAAATGCTCAAAAATCTACGTGAAACTTACTGCCTCCACCTTCAGGTTAGGAGAGTAAACAACGCGGAACAAAAGTGTTCTTTTCTCCAAACTCTACATCTTATTCTCTATTTGAACCCTAATGTTACTTATAATAATTTCCTTTCCGATTTATTTATTTATTTTTGATTATTTACTTTGGAACTTAAGAATTATTTATCTCTACTTTCATCCAATGGCAAAATATTTTTTTCCAAAATTCGTAAAATATTTTCTCGTTTTTCAAACTTTTGGCAGAGATATGGCGAAGTATTGTTGCCCGCAAGATTCTATTACACTAACTTAAAAAATCGGACTAAATAGGAAATAAAAATAACAACTTTAAAGAATATTCGTAAAGAAGTTGCAAGCCTGTATCCAAATTGTAACGTCCTTTTTATACTTACCTCATTTCACGATGCTTTTTCAAATGAAATTTTATACAGATTAAATTTTTTCAGGCTAAAATAGGTATAACTGTCAGGAATACAAAGGTAATTGTTAGTGACGTATATTGATTTATTATAACAGACGAAAGTTCACCGTTTTGAGAATCGAGAGAGAAACTTCACGTACAAATATCTGAATTTGAGCTTTCTGGTCTTCACACATATTATGTTGCATATTTGGCAGTTTACCAATACTCAACGTTTCGAGAGTATGCGATGCCGTCTTATTCAAAAGTCCGTGCATACTAGCAAATCAGGCTACCAACTATTGAAAATGAAGGCACTCTCATCATTCGAGTTAGAGGCACGTTGTAAATTACCGCTGCACAGTGTTAACATCCCAGAAGACCTAAACCCATAACATAAACGCTGTGGACACCTCAAAGGCTGCAAATCTGAAGTACCTGCCACTTCGTTTCAGTACGCTATGGAAAACTGTGTTACCGTGTAGATAGTTTATTTCTATAGTATATATAATATTCCCTGGAACATGTACAATTTAAGGAAGGTTTTTAAAAACTGTAATTATTCTTGCACAGACGTTACGTATTGCTTTGTTAGGTCACAATTTCCCGTATTTTGCTTCGATCCCTTTGGAAGAAATCGAAGTAAGAAATGGTAATGATACCTTACTATATCCGCCCCTTCCTCCGTCCATCACTACCTCCACGTGTGCGCTGTACACAAATCCCCTCATTATCTGTGCGACCGCCCTCCCACCTTCGATCCATCCGCTGAGCTGCCACACACTACCCACACAGCTACTCAACATACAACGTATTTGGCTACCCACTCACCCTGTCGATGTAGGCAACAAATTTCTTTACAACGCGGTGGGAGCTGAGCGAGTTTCTTTTCGAAATGACATTTTCCACGATCATTGCTGTTTCCTTAGACGCGACTTACTTTCCTCAATTTAATGTATCTTCTATGATGCTAAGCTTCGTTTACGTTACTTTAAGTTGACATTTCTCTGTTGCACCATTAAATACAGTTGAATATCTCTGTCAATACAACACGTATTGAGCCAGAAAAAGGCTACATGTTTCGGCTAAAATATTAGTCATAATCAGGCCCCAACCACAAGAATACAAAAAAAGGGAGATTTAACAACTCTATTACAGATCTGAGATCTCAGCCTTTACAAATGAAAATATATATTTACATGCAATTTGAAAGATAGAAAATTTATAAAAAAGCTATGAAATATCTCAAGAGTGTAATTCGAAATTACGACATAATAAAACTACTCAATGGAGTAAAACGATATAAACAATTTGCTATAAAATTCGTGTAAGCGACATGTAAATTTTGCAGTAGGATCTTCGAAGATGTGGAAAGGTGCGTAGAAAGTAAGCGTAGTTTCAATTCTTAATCTTGTTTTGCGGTGTTTTGGTTCTTTTACTAGTTCTGTAATGTACAAATAACACGCAAGTAGGGGTATTTATTCCCATATTTAAACAATAGGCTATTAAACAAGTCAAAATAACTTCACCAACATAATAAAGTAAGTCACAGACTTTATGTTATTTTCACCTCAGCAATATATTACTCTCTACTTGTTCTTTATATGTTAAAAAAAGGTAAAATGATCCCGTTACAGGCCCAGTGTGCCCCAGAGGTTGGGTAGAACTATAGCTCTACTCTTCCGTGACCGCGGCACTAGAAGGCGGTGAGTGGTCAGCGGCACGCCCCGGCCGCACTTTACCCCCTGGAAAGACCCGGTACCCATTTTACAGGAGGCTGGGTGGGCCCCAGGGCCGGTCTGGACGGCCGGAAATACTCGTCCGCATCGGGATTCGATTCCAAACCGTCCAGCCCGTAGCTCAGTCGCTATACCGACTGAGCTACCTGGCCCACTCTTTGTGTGTTACTGAACTGTAAACAAACAAAACACCGCGAATTAAGATTAAGAATTGAAGTTAATTCTATTTTCTACACACTTTTTCTCCCCTTCGATGATACTACTGAAAAAGTTGCACGTCACATCATATTATTCCATTCAATATTTTTAGCATGTTGTAACTTAATTTATACTTTTCAGGCATTAAATAATGTTTATGTACTTATTATATATTTTAAATTATTTATAAAATTCCATTTATAAAATTTGTGATCTAAAACCTGAAATAAAATTGTAAAGTACCTCGTCTTTGTATCGTATTTTAGTTGGCCCGATGACGGCTAATAATTTTTAGCCGAAACGTGTAGTCTTATGCCTGTTCGTGATGCGTTGGTTGACCCAAAAATTCACTTCGTTTAGTTTACTTAGATTTAGTTAACTAGGTAAACAAAACTACAAGATGTCATATTCCAGATGACAGCTATCAGAAAATAAACCTCACATACATCTACATTACTCCGCTTTAAAACTCTGTCGATTTTTAAAGCGGTTGTGGAAGTCTTCACCATTTAATGGACATCGGTTATATAATTGACTTACTTACTTACTCCATGGTGCAGATTCCTTCTTGAGAAGCTAACTGGTTTGCAGCTAGTCAAGAAATTCTTCGCATTTTATGGAACCCGAAGGTTCATTACCGCACTCACAAGCGTCCGCCACCTGTCCCTATCCTGGGCCAACCCAATCCAGTCCACATACCCACATCCCACCTCTTGGAGATCCATCCTAATATTATCCACCCATCTACGCCTAGGTCTCCCCAGTGGTCTCTTTCCCTCCGGTTTCCCCACCAAGACCCTATACGCCCCCTCTCCTCCTCCATACGCGCCACATGCCCTGCCCATCTCATTCTTCTTGATTTTATCACCCGCACAATATTGGGTGAGGCGTACAGATCACTTAGCTCCTCGTTATGCAGTCTCCTCCATTCCCCCGGTACCTCGTCCCTCCTACGTCCAAATATTCTCCTCAACACCATGTTCTCAAACACCCTCATAGATCAATACAGGTATAAATCTCTGCTCTCTTAAACTCTGATTTAGATGGAGGAGTGTACACGCCTTCATTGTTCGGTTTCTTTGCCCAGGAAGAAGGTTCCAATTAGAATATAGTTTTGATTTGCTTTGGAGCCGCCGTAAACGCGGTGAGAGCGCAATTTATCGCCTGTTGTCCAAATCGTATCATATTTGTTACAGTTGCTGAGCTGCCTCAAACAATTTCGAAGATTTTTGATTAAAATAATTTAAGACTGATCCATCCACAGCCCTTCCAGTCGCAGTTCATTAATACCCAACTAATTTTTACAGTTACTTTAATATCACGGTAACAGTAATTTAATTTCATAGTAGGCAGAAAGTCGTACAGTCGTCAAGTAAATAAATATGTAATTAGCAAAATATTCACAAATGAAATTAAAACTAATAGAACATTTAGAATACAATTTAAATGATAGTATAATTACTTTCACATATTTAAATTAATAATAATTCTTTACTCAATTTTATACTCTACTAATTTCCATGAGACTCCTGATTCAACTGACAATCTTTTTTTCCATTAATTTCGCTGAATATCGCATTCGTTGCACCTTATTTTACTGAAGTCACTAAGATCCCCACATTACAAAAAAGGCGTGACAATTATAGCAACCAGCAATAAAACACGCAAAATGAAATTTTCACAGCTCCTTTGACTGTTCACCGAACTTATTTCCTCTCAGATTAAAGGGAAGCAGACTTGTGGGGCACACATCACAAAAATAAGAAACAAAGCTTTATACAAGTTTATAAAAAAACATGAAAGGAAAAGGCTACTTGAGAGAGATAGACATAGATTACAAGACAATATATACAAACTATTGTTTTCTCAAGATGGACTCTGCTGCATGAATTTAGTCTGGTATTCTAAAATAAATTGTTTCGAATGTTTATTGAAATTAAAACTGTTGATCGACTTATACATTTTCAATATAATGATCTAAAAAAAGGTTTAAATTGGGAAAACACTTGAAAATCACATGAATTTTCACTATACTAAAGCTATATTTTTCATCCTTACCTCGATGTCTTGAAGAGCTGCCAAGAACCGTTCTTGATAATTACTTAATCAAAAGTTAATATTTATCTTTCAATAAATCAATAACTTAAAAATATGAAAAGAGTATTTTATGAACGAAGATATGTGTAACGTAGAAGAGCTGTTTACAGTGTTTGGAACGAAAAAGGTAAAGCACCAGAAAGTAAGTTAGAAATTGTTCTCTCTTCAAGTTGATTCCTTCAAAGTATTGTTAAGTAATTCTGACATATACACATATTTTATTGCTTGTTGATATGATCTAAGACAGATTGGTTGCACACTGGAATCCACTTACACTACCTGTGAATCTGCACCAGTATAATTCAGTACGAGTGAAGAGCGGGCGGCTGAGCTAATACAGAAATTCTAAGCGATAAGAAGGAATTAAAATGAATCCCCACAACAAAGAGTTACAGAACGCCATACAGAGATAAGATAGATCATGACGAAATTAGTGGACACAAGGAGGAGTATAGAAGGGGAAGTTAAATGAAAAGTAAAGTAAGGAGAATAGAATCTTGAGGTAAACAAATACTTATTTTATGTGTGACGATTCTGGTCTGCAAAATCGAATTTCTGTATGACTGATGTTACTGCAATTACGTACATGTTACGTAACGTATAACTTTTATTACTCCGAAGTAGTAAAACTTTAACGATGGAATGCATAACACTTGGATTTATAGTAATTAAGAAACATTCCTACAGCAAATAATCGTAAAACAGCGGCTAAAGTTCATTTTCGGAGCATTTTACTGGAAGCTGGAATCACGTAAGGCAGGTATCTTGTAGCTCTGGAAAGAACAGTGCCATAAAAATGCTGTATCTCATCTTACAATATGGAGAAACCCATTGTAATTAGGTGATTAACTGTTGCTCAGATTTGT